>Ga0247758_1000144_pt1 | contig 57737 bp, 63 predicted proteins | sample UWRJL156409C4_FD_180950 | JGI IMG/M metagenome (GOLD analysis project Ga0247758, IMG submission 180950) | Plant litter microbial communities from Arlington Agricultural Research Station in Wisconsin, United States - UWRJ-L156-409C-4 | ecosystem: Environmental > Terrestrial > Plant litter >... | reverse complement strand
TCGGTCGCTCCTAGCTCCGTTGCCCCCAGCTCCGCCGCCCCGAGCTCTGCCGCCCCCAGCTCGGCACCCCCTAGCTCGATTTCCGCCGCTCCCAGCTCGATCTCCGCTCCCCCTAGCTCGGTCTCTGAGGCCCCTGAGTCCAGCTATTGCGAGGATGAGTCTTCCACCGTTCCCTCTGCCGGCCCTAGCTCCGTTGCTCCCAGCTCCGCCGGCCCTAGCTCCGCCGCTCCCAGCTCTGCCGGCCCTAGTTCCGTTGCTCCCAGCTCCGGTGTCCCCTCTGCCGGCCATAGCTCCGTTGCTCCCAGCTCCGGTGTCCCCTCTGCCGGCCCTAGCAGCGTTGCTCCCTCCGTGATTTCTAGCGGACACCCGTCTGTCGGCCCCAGCGGAATCAACCCCAGCTCCTTTGCCAGCTCCAGCTGGACCGTCTCGGTTACATCTAGCACTAAGCACTGGCCCTCGGCCAGCTCATCTACTCAGTACACCACTTCTACCGTCTATAGCACGCACACCTACACCGTCAGCAAGTGCCCCGCCACTGTAAAGCACTGCCCCTACGGCGCCGTCACCACCGAGGTCGTTGCCGCCTATACTACCGTCTGCCCCGTCACTACGACCGACAGCTGGCCTTCCAAGCCGACTGGCGGTGCTGGCGGCAAGCCTGACTGGACCCAGGGTGGCAAGCCCCCTGCTGGTGGTGAGGGTGACTGGCCTGCTGGCGGCGACCACCCCAACGGTGGCTCCGGCTCCGGCTCGTGGCCCGCTCCCGGTGGCTCTAAGAGTGGCTCCGGCTCGTGGCCTGTCCCCGCTGGTGGCGCTGCTCCTACCAAGGGCTCCGGCTCCGGTTCTTGGCCCGCTCCCGGCGGTGGTGCCGGTGGCGACTGGCCCGCTGGTGCTGCCTCCCCCTCCAAGAGCTCCGGCTCTTGGCCCGCTGGTGGTGCTGCCCCGGCTGCTTCCCAGCCCGCCGGCTCGTGGCCCAAGGGTGGTTCCAACTCCACCACTGGTGCCGCCAAGCCCGTCACCGCCGGTGCCTTCAAGGCCGGCGTCAGCATGGTCGGTGTCCTCGCGGGCGCCTTCCTGGTCTTGGGTCTCTAAATATCATGTCCATTCACTTTGTTGGGTTTAGCATTGGATAATTCCTTCTCCTCGGTACATATCAGCGCAAGGTAGAAATTTTATGGAATTTGGTTTAGGCTTTTTCTTGTTTGGGAGGAGAGCGTCTTGCCCTTTGGCTGCAATGTTGGCAGCAGTGTCAATCAGGTTGGGGAAGCGTGTCTAGTTTTGAGATGAAGAAGAAGAAGAGAGATGAGAACAAAATTCGAAAGAAAACGTATAAATTATCTTACCCTACCTACCTACCCTTCGCTTCTTGTTTTGATAGAGTAGGTGGCTGTGGTCGTTAATAGAGGTGTGTTTGGTGACTAACTGACGTTGACCGAGAGGAAGTTGTTTTAATGTGGGGCACCCTGTGAAATGACGTGCAGTTTTTTTGTCTGGGTTGATGATGTGCTTATTATCGTGGTTTTGTCTCAGCCCTAGCGTCGGGGCTTCGGTTGGCTTGACCTTGGCGAGCGCCAGCCTTTTTTACATTGCAGTTCAATGTTGCTGTCCAATCATCTGAATACCTACCTAGGATCTGGCTCCAGTTGCGACTTGGGAAATAATGGACACGGACGTTGCAGTGTCCACGAGACTGGTTGGAGAGCCGGTAGGACTGCCCAATGGATCATGGCCTGTACTAAGCAGCGTTATTTCCATCGCCGGCGACAATGTCATTTCGGACAGTTGGGGATCTACTTCTCCCAGGCTCTTCCTTACCTATGAGTTGCTAAGCTAGGGGAAGTGGTATGTGTAGATGTTATTACCATGGTAGGAGTCAGGCAATCCAACTTTGAGATATATTCCAATCTCCACCCGCATCCTGGATTCCTCTTCTTTCTTCTTTTCTTCTTCAATCATCGATAGTATCGGATAAGTCAACCATTGAACCCCAACCTTCATCTACATCCCCCCAGTTCCAAAGCATAAAACCTCTCACCATCTCCTTTAGAATCAATATCAGAGCATGGATTTTCCACCCGCGTCGGCAACCCACCACCATGCCGACCATGCCAAGTTTCAAGTTCTCCCCTGAATTGGCCTTCCGTCAGCGCACCGCCCACACGCAGTCTTCAATAACCACATCAAGGCCTCCCTGAGCACGCTTCGCCTGTCTTCTAGGTTTCCCGGATCATATACATGCCAACACACAGTCTATGCTCACCCTTGAGTCCATTCCCATCTCTTCTCACTCACCCGATGATATCGTTCCATTTGATGTCGTTCATATGCTAACGTGTCACAGCTCATTCGTTAATAATGGCTGTGAGTGCATAACTGCTCCCCTGAGTTCGCAACTTCGCGGTAAGCAAGACAGCTGCTAACCATAGATACCTATAGAATCGTAATAACCATCACCGCCGGCCGCTCGCTTGGGCTCGCGCCCCCCAAGACTGACAAGTTTCGCGGCATGGCCGCACACCGACCGTTGGCCATCGGCCACCTCGGGTGCCCGACCCCGGCCCCGGACCCGACTCTGAGTCCGAATTCTAGTTCGACCCGGACCCCGAATACCTCTCGTATGTATAATCAGAGCTGCTCTCACTCCCTTTACCCTTTGCCTATTGTCTTGAGGGTTGAAAGAGAGAGGCTTTTACTCTCGAGATGTTTGGAACATACCCCGGGTTGAAGAAAATTGACTGATGTTTCCTACAGCCTTCTCTGTCTTCTCCCCCGGGTGCTTTTCTGGATGGTGGTGGTGGTGTTCGTTCTTTTTTGTGTTGGTGTGGCTCTTTTGTGGTTGGCTTTTTTTGGATACTGTCGTTGCATAGCGGTCTTTTTTCTTCTTTTTTTGACACTTGTTGTTAGATAGCGGCTTTTCTTGTGTGTGGTCATTTCGCTCGTTTTGGTTCGGGCCGGTGTCGTTTTTTCTTTTCTTTTCTGTTCAAGTGTTCAGCGATTTTTTTTCTGCGCCTTATTCTGCCCTTCGTTGGGGCGGTTACGAGGTTGCTCTCATCGTGAGGATCTAGGTTTTCTGTGTGCCTCGTGCGACGGGTTTCATGCTCAGGCGGCGTCTTGGCTGGTGGGCGATTTTTTTCCTGCGCCTTATGGTGGTGGGCTTCCTTCGTGTCATGAGCAAACGGGCTTGGGAGCGGCGTGGGAAGAGAGGCGGAGGGGGGAGGAGAGAGCGAGAGAGTGAACCGAGTTACCACGAACGAACCCGGCAACCAGAGACTTTAGACACCCAGCTCCAGCTGTGTCCTTCGCATTTCGAAGTTCGGACTGGAAAACCACGAATTCGTGCGTGTTTCGACGGCTCGGCGATACTCTTGAGAGCTCAAGAGTGTGAGAGGCAACTTGTTTCGCTCGATCTGGAGCTCCACCTCGTTCTGAGCCCCTCACTTGGAAATTCGCTCACCGGCCGCGACAGCAATCTCGACCAGGTCGTGGTATTTTTTCAATAGCTCAGGCTGCGTGGGGAAAACGGCGACCTCTAGGACGTTGATCAAGCGTTATCTCGAGGCTCGGCCTTTGGCATCCATCGACTTTATTCTCGACAAGTTTGAAGACGCACTTCTCGACGCTGCGCGCATCGCCTTCGCGGAGGTCTTATTCTTTGCTCGCACGGAGGGCAGAGATCCATGCTCCGCCAGATATATCGATTGGACAGCCGGGACCATTGGCTTGCATATCCTCCTTCGCTTCTTGTTTGCAGCTCAGCATGACGGTGCAAGTATCGTCAAGGCTTGGGGTCATGGTGCTGGAAAACATCCTCCACACTGTCTGTGGGTATCTGCAACGGCAAGAGAAGAGGTTAGCAAGCTGCAGCTCGCCTCAGCCTCGGCAAAGCACCTCGCAAAGTCCCGGCATTTCTTGTTACCTGTGAAGGGAGTCTGTCGCTGGTCCTAGAATGGGTGGTAAATGCTACATCGCTTCTTCGTTCGCCCCAAACTTTGGTGAAGCATGCCATCGGGACAACGACATCAAGATCAGTCAGTGGAGGTCGACATGGGAAGTTCAATGTACATGTTAGGTATTCCTCTACGCATTCGCTGTTCGTCCAGGTTCGATACTAACAAGTCTGTGTTTCTGTCCAGAAATAACCATTCTCCAACCTTGCAAACCCAGCATCACCGCCCTCTGCACAACCAGACAACACTGGTCAATCTTCTGTCAAGAAGCGTTGCGAAACCTTGATCACATTGCGCAACAGCGGCGTTCTGTCAGCGAATTTTTTTCTGCGCCTTATGGTGGCGGGCTTGTTCTGTGTTGCATACCAGGGGATTTCAAGGCCCTCCGTGAGTGGGCAGGGAGGAATGACATGCGGCGAGCGGCTAGCTCAGATGCAATCAAGGGATCGCTTCAGGCCAGACTTTTGCTTCCGCGGTAGTCTGTTTGTGTACGTAGCTCCTTTCGTTGCACCCCATCAAACAGGGTGGCGTCGCGTGGATTTTCGAGCCTCCGTTCAATCAACCTTTTGCTGCGAAATCAGACCCGAATTGGTAGAAAGAACGTTTTCTCCCTTCAGCGGGATGCATGGAATGAGTCACCGAACTTTGTAGCCCAACTTTGCTGGGTTTTTGGTGAATACTTAAAGGCCAAGTGTGTCGCCCTAAGAATAAATTGAGGCCGAATTTGCACCACTTCCTTCTTCTCCAATCACCCAAACACGTCTTCACCATAGCAACGCATTTTCGACTACATTCGCTTTACACAACATGGAAGACGTCATTCGGCCTGAGGTAGAAGATACTGACAGCCGCCGTGCGCGCGCCCCCCAACACGATACATCGGAAATGCATTCGGTGCTAGCGATAGCAAAGGGCCACATGCCGCCTGAGTTCGCGAAGGAGTTTCGACCAGAGGATTTAATCATGTTTACGAAACAACGGCAAAGCACCTGTCATACCCATCCCCGGCGATGCCGTACTTGCAAATTCGAGCGAAAGTGGATTCTCAGATTCCTCATTCTCAGCATCTTGATATCCTTCAAGCTAGTGGCGTGGTATTTCGGTAATTGGGTGGGTCCGAATTGGTGGTACATGGCTTCAGCTTGCCTTGGCATCTGTCTGCTGGCACAGGCCACTCGGAGGATCATCATCTTGATACTTACATCACTCTGCCATTTCTCCACCCCGATACTAGACACTATATCCTTTTACACACTGACTCGCAACCCAAATATTTGTCAGTGGTATTGGAGCCATGAGAAGCCCCCCCTCGGCCCAATTAGAAGGCGGAAGAAGCAGCTGGATGATGGATGGATTGTGATACGACTAGCACCATGGCCTGATCGATTCACATCACCTTGGCTGAAATGGCTTAACTTATGCATATCGAGGCGGCAAGATTGGAAGAGGTGCGCTCTGGGTATGTACTTGTACGAAAATATGGCGGTAAGCGACTCGCCCGCGCCGATCGAGTGTGGTGTTGATGGTTTGGAAAAGGGGGCTATAAAAAAGAGAACACCTGGACACCTTCTCTTCATGGAGTTGAACTCAGCGAAATATCATTGGCCAATGAGGGACTCGAGGGGGCAAATCTGTGTTTGGTAGTCTGGTAGCCACTGACAGCGATAATTCATCGCGCCGGTTCTGAACTTCAACTTCCAAAAAAATACCTGAGTCCGCCTCACCACGGCCCGGGAGAATAGAAATAGCATCAAAATTATTTACCTTTTTCGCAGCGACTACAGGCCGTAAGAACAGTTTTCTGTTATCTTCCATTCTTCCTGATAGAATGGACTTAAAGATATAGAAAGGAAGACAGCTACTAACCATGAATGCCTATAAAGTCGTAATAACCATTACTGCCAGCTGCTCGCTTGGGCTTTGCGCCCCCGAGACTGACAAGCTCTGCGGTATGGCCGCACACTGACTGTCAGCCATCAGTTACCTCTGGTGCCCGATCCCGGCCCTAATCCCGAACCCGGTCCCAATCCCAGACCCGACACCCCCGACCCCAACCCAAAGTCTAGGAGGTAATAAGACAAAACCTCCACCGTGTTGACAGTTGTGGTGACACCAAAAGCTTAATTGGCCATGCAGTAAGCGGAGATATGCATATATGCGTCTCGATGACCTCACCAGCAACACCAGCGAGTCAGCTCCCTTCGACACCATCGCGGATAACCCGAGCGGCCACGATTTCCACCGGCGCTCTCACCACGCCATCACCGTCTAGAGGGCGGAAATGAAGCTTCAATAGCTCCAACACCCTCAGCTCCGTGCACCGGCGCAAACCACCACCATGTCGCGTGTCTTTCGCGCCCCGCCTTTCCCACTCCGGCGACCTGTCCCTCTCTCTCTCACGACACCTCCACTCCCTTCCCGTCTCACCACTCGCGCCGTATCGATTCTCCCTCCAAATCGATCACAGCGAAAGCCTCCCCTTCACGCTTGGGCAACACCCTTTCGGCGAACCGCCCCCTCGATCCTCCCACCCGTACCACCCCTCCGCTTCGCCAGCAGCTTCCGCGATCCCCACGGCCGCGAGATCCGCCCCCTCTTCTCAGGCTCTGACTTCCGCCGCGCATCCCGCGCCCCAGGGACATACGTCGTGATTGGGATTGCCGTCTCGGGCGGGCTCATCTTCTACTTTAGCAACCTTGAGACCGTGCCCGTCAGCGGGCGCACGCGCTTCAATGTCTACGGCCCCGATACGGTGCGCGAGGCCGGCGAGATGCAATATCGCGCTATGCTGTACGAGATGGAGCGCACGGGGGCCAGGGTGCTGCCTGATTGGGATTGGAGGACAGTGAGGGTCAAGCGGGTGATGAGGAAGCTGATTCCCTTCTCTGGGATGGCGGACGAGAATTGGGAAATTATTGTGATTGACAATCCGAGTAGGTGAATTTCTTATTTGTTTCCAGGGGTTTGGGAGGGGGAAGTGGAAATATGAAAAAGGGACAGCTTGCTGATATGATGACCTGTGCTGGTAGATACGGCGAATGCGTTTGTCTTGCCTGGCGGCAAGGTGTTCGTCTTCAGTGGTATCTTGCCGCTCGCGCGGACGGATAGCGCCCTTGCGGCGGTGCTGGGGCACGAGATTGCGCACAACGTGGCCGACCATGTCGGCGAGCGCATGTCGGCGGCCATTGGCACGAATATCGTTTTGTATAGCGCCATGGCGTTGGTGGGATTTCTCGGGTTCGGTCCGCTGCTGATGCACTGGGTCGGCTCACGGTTCCTCGACATCGCCTTTGGCAACCCCATGAGCCGTCTGCAGGAGAGCGAGGCCGACTATATCGGGCTGATGATGATGTCTGAGGCTTGTTATGATCCGACAGAGGCGGTCAGCTTCTGGCAGCGGATGGAAGCAGCGAAAGGAGAAGAAGTTCCTGAGTGGATAAGCACTCATCCTTCGGTACGTTGACCGCAATACTGGCTACCTACCTAGGGGGAGTAGAGACGCTAACACGCTGGTAGAATGTGTCGAGGATCAAGAAAATTCAGGAGTGGCTTCCAATAGCTATGGAGAAGAGACAGCAGAGCGACTGCCACACTACGGCGTCTTTTGCCGACTTATTCAGGCGTGCGTTGTCTCAGGGAGTCATCGTTATTTGATCTGGGGGGAAGGTGGGTTTGCATAGCATGGAGTTCTGGTTTTGAGCGCGGAGTTCTAGTGGGCTGCATAGGCATTGAATACAGGGAAGTCGCCTCTCGCGTATTGTTGTATCTGAGAATGGTTTTGGTCCTCATGGAGAGACCGGGGGCTGGTAGAATATACCTTTCAACGCTTTCTACCTGTGTTGAGCGCTGGGGAAGGTTAGGAATGCCGGAACACTTCAACACACATGCCTCCCACTCGGGCCGCAGGGATCTCCACACCATCGAACATTTGTGTTTTACGAGTGCAAACTATACTCGAAGTCATTGTGGGCGTATGGGTATGGCCTGCCCAAGCGGGCATCCATTGACAGAGAGTCCGAGAGGCACGAACATGTTCCAATATATCCCTAACCCTTGGGATTCGGAAGACCCACCTCGAATTTGCTGGGCTCACGCTTCCTTGGCAAAACCCGAGTGTCGGGTCGCGTCAAGTCAACCCTGAACACCGTTGACCTCACAATCCAATATGTTGCATCCCAGTCCATTGATGGCGATGGCGCCGGTGGCTCGCAAGGTCGCTGGCCGGTCAGTTTACATCAAAGTGGTCCCACCGCCGACGGTCTTCGCGGAACGTCGGGCAATTCTACACTCGCTGAAGCAGCGAGCCGAGCTTCTGAAAGCCGAGATCGTGCATTTTGGGCGGATGGGGGTAAGGCGAGCGATTCTCAGCTGAAGAGCCAGCGCTGACATATTCCAGGACGCGGGAGCCTTCATAGCCCAGATGAATAACCCCTTCGCCGCCGCCGAGCTCGTCGCCAACAGCCCGCTGGAATTGGAGTACCACCGCCCCGAGAACGCTGACGGGCTCGGCCCTGCTATCCCTTTACCGTCTACCGCCGCGAAGCCAACAGGTCGGACAGGAGACACGAAAAACTTCAGAATACTGGCCTTCGAGGCACGTCACCCCCATGCAACGCTCATCGCGGAACATCCGTTATACGGGCCCTGGCCAGACGAGCGCACTCCTTATCTTAAAGCCAACTTTCGACATGACACCTTTGCCTTGAACACGTTGCAGATCGTTGTGCCTAGAGATATGGCCTCCAAAGGCTTGCGAGATTGGGAAACAGGGACCGACTTCATCCCCACACCACCACCCTCCAATATCAAAGACTTTGTCAACCGGCGCCGGAATAAGCGGGCGCTGCAGGAGAATAAAAAGGCTGGGAGGGTCCGGGACGCGTTGCCACTTCCCATCTCTAAAAGTATGGCCGCCAAAGCCTTGCTACATCGGAAACCCAAGGCGACTTCGAGACCAAGCCGCCACTCTCGGGCGCGCAGGAGTATTCGGACGCTAAAAAATATGGACAACAGTCAAGCCCAAGTTAGAAGGGTCGTCGCGGAAAAGCCCATGAAATATACAAGGACGGCCCGGGCTGATCGAAGACGTCGTGTACGGAGCCGGTGAGCCGCGGAGCCGTCACGCATCGACTTTGGGTGTGCATCTCAACAAGATGCATGTCCCAGCGCGCCGCCGAGAAAATGCGCCCCGGTGGAGAACAACAATAATTGGTATCGCTGTTGAGAAACTCCTATGTTGGTAGATTGTCACATGTTGTTTGACCGACCACTGAAAACGAAACTAGGTAGAGCCTTCAGGTCTCTTGAAGGTTCCCTGCTTCATCTGCCAACCTCAATCCCGGAGGCCGCCAACTTCATGGGGTTCACGAGTCGTACGAGTACGCGTTCACTTCTGTGGCTTGGACCAGAATCTGGGGTCAGGACGGTCACGGGCTGGGGATTTGGGTGAAGAGATGTCTGGGCTGGTTGTCGGCCTGCCGTCATCACAATGATTGGCGCTTGAGGTGAGGGATGGTAAAAAAACTGGGCACGGCTGGCCGCGAGTTGCCAAGCCGCACGGTTGCACAGCGCATTTTTGCTGCACCCCCGGCTACGTCATCGCCAATGAGCTGCAGGGGCCGTAACAAGATGCGAGCTCTTTGGTCCACGACTGAAAACATGCCGCCCCAGCCGACGCTATTTGGACTTCGTTGCACATGGCAGAAACAAGAGCCATGCAGACCATGGTAGCGAGGCCAACGGGCCAGCCAAGCCAAACATGCCGAACACCCCTCTACACCAAGCTGGGCGGGAGCGGTGATGACGTCGCCATGGGCTGTCATCTCCCAATGCAATCACGGCAAAGGCTGTGCCGGGTTAGCCAGTCGAGCCAGTCAATGCCTACCAGGCCGGGAGAAAAAAAGACTTTATAGCCAGTCGTCCTCTCTCATCTGTGCCACTGTGCTACACACTCTTACAACCATCCCGTGTACATCGTCCCGAGTCTACCTCTGAATATCCTCACCTGAACGTTGACTGCCCGTCAAGATGGCCGGCTTCTTCCACCACATCGGCACGTTTCTGCTGCTCGCAGCAACCGTCCTGCTGATCGTCACGTGTATCTCGGCGCCCGTCGTCCACGACATCGGCATCCTAAAGGTTGACCTGGGCGGCCAGAATGTCATCAATCAACGCACTGTAACCTTCGGTACCTTTGGCTACTGCATCAACGACCCCAATCAATCGTAAGTAACCCGCAAGTGTCTTTAGAAGAGCCTCCACTGACACGCCACAGCGATGACTGCTCCCCTTCACAAATCGGCTACTCACCGGCGGCTGTGATGGGTATCGCCGACGGCACTGACTTCTCTGACTATGCCGACGACACCACTCGCGGCCTGACGAAGGCCATGATCCTCCACCCTATTGCCTGCGGTCTCAACTTCATCGCGTTCCTGCTCGCCCTCGGCTCCGGCTTCGTCGGGTCTCTTGCCGCCTCGCTCATTGCCCTGTTGGCATTCCTGACCACTGCCGTTGTGCTCATCATCGACTTTGTGCTCTTTGCCGTCGTCAAGAACAACATCAACGATAATAACGTCGGCTCTCATGCGTATTATGGCGCTGCCGCGTGGACCGCGCTTGTCAGTGCCGTTTGCTCGCTGCTCGGAACGATTATTGTGTTCTTGACTTGCTGCTCCGGGAGGCTACACAAGCGCCGGAACAGGGGCGTTGTGCCCGCGCATAAGACCGAGTATGTCGAGGCGCCGCGTACACGTCGGAGAAAGAGATTCGGCCTCTTTTAAGGGTTGAATAGTAAAGGCACGGAATGTGGGTGCAGAAGAGATAAGACCAGATGTGGGGGCTTTGCGCTTGTCATTGATCGGATCGGATGATACCAACTTGTTTGCGGAATATGACGACGACAACGACGTTATGTCATGGGAGAGGAGCGACAGTGTTATACCACTTAAACCTAAACCTTATTAATGTCTTCTATTGCATATTTTGACCATTTGGTATTTGATGTTGCGGTGACATTGTGGCGGCTCTTGTTGAACATCGGATGAAGAAAGGTCACTCGAGGTTAGGTAGCTTGTATATCTTGTTACACCCGTGACAGAAACTCAGTGTGCAATACGATTTCCTACTATCTAGCCAGCTAGCTCTAGCCATCCCATAGTTCAAGATAGATCTGTACTTGTCAAACTTCATATCTACCGATAGCCGTAGGTATTTGCAGGATCCACTTCACCCCGGGCGTTGAAGGTATCTGGAGATGGGAAAGTTTACGATAATAGAAGCAATGCATCACCTGGGTAAAAGCCGTGCATCTATCCCTAATCGTACGGAGCAGAAAGATGTACGAAGTACCTAACCTCATCCCAGGCAAGGTACATACATCTACGTGACGAACTCATGATCGTAACGTCGTGATGACCAGTTCCATTGCACTCGGTCCGTCAATTTTCTTGGTGGACAATCCGTGAAGCGTGGAAGCAAGCATGGAAGAAGTTTGCTTCGTTGCCTAGGTACGAACATGGAAATAACGTACCAAGCCGCCACATTCCTCTTCAGATGACCGCCGAGCCACTGCCAAAGCTGCGCCGTTGCGGACTTAAGGGCGGGGTAAGATGGACCAGCCACGTAGGTCAGATTAAAGCTAGCCGAGGGGCACTGGCCTGAGTTGCTGGACGGTCTGTTTCTTCAATCCAAAAAAGAAATATAGATAAATTTGACAATGAGATGTAGAAAAAGCCTCTTTTCTTTCGGTTCGGGGTCCCGCTGTGCCGCCGCCTGCAGAGACCGGGGTGCATCTCGGTTTAGCCACCCGTTCGCTGACCTCGCATCCCAGGGACAGCGGGACCCGCAGCCAATTGGAGGGGTAATAAAGTCGTGTGGTGACCTTATCCTCCTGCGCAACCTGGCCCCCAGATCTCCCAAACTTAAAAAGGAGAGGTGCGTAAAGGGTCGTCGTCGCCCACAGTCATATGCCCTTTGGAAATAGCCGTTTGCAAGTTCTTGCTGCAGCATTGCTTCTTCTATCGTTTACATGGTTAAAGGACACGGTCCACACGCGCGACGGCTGCTGGTTCTAAAGGGAAGAGTGCAAGGGGTCGACCATGGCTGAGGTGGATGTTGCGCCATCATTCGGCAGCGAACTCAAGGTCCGGTTTTCTCCGTCTTTCGAATCACGTATTTGCTTGGTGGGAACTTCCATTGACGATGTCGTTTTTGTAGGATGGGTTCAAGACGGCTAACACCTGGGTCGCCGGCGGCGTCGCCTGGCTCGACGACATCCAGGCATTCTACCGCGAGCGCAGCGTCATCGAGAAGGAGTACAGCGCGAAGCTCAATGCTCTGGCCAAGAGATACTTTGAGAAGAAGACAAAGAAGTCAACGAGCTTGAGTGTTGGCGATACACCGACCATGACGCCCGGCTCGCTCGAGAGGTACGGATGCCGAGATCTCCGGGGGAGGCTTGATCGCAAGGGGTGGCTAACACGCGGTTCTTGTCTGTCATAGTGCTTCCCTCACGACATGGACCACACATCTGACGACACTAGAGGCACGAGCTGACGAGCACGAGAAATTCGGAAACGACCTGGTGACAAAGGTGGCGGAGCCCCTCAAGTTCGTATCCGGGCGGTTCGAGGAGCTCCGAAAGCGCCATGTCGACTACGCAGAGAAGCTCGAAAAAGAGAGGGAAGCGTCGTATGCCGACCTGCGAAAGGTGAAGGGGAAATACGACGCAGCCTGTCAAGAGGTCGAGAGCAAGCGAAAGAAGACCGAATCGTCGTTCGACAAGGCAAAGGCCCAGAGCGCATTCCAGCAGCAAATCTTCGAGATGAACAACGTCAAGAACACATATTTGATCTCAATCAACGTCACCAACAAGCAAAAAGAGAAGTACTATCACGAATATATCCCCGAAATCATGGACAGCCTCCAGGACCTCTTGGAATTCCGGACCATCAAGTTGAACGGGTTGTGGAGTCTGGCAGCTCAGCTCGAGGCCAACATGCTTCAACAGAGTTCCGGTCAGGTGGAACGTCTGGCACAAGAAATCACACGAAACCAACCTCATCTAGATTCCATGATGTTTATCCGACATAACATGGGCGCCTTCAGCGAACCTCCCGACAAGGCCTTTGAGCCCAGCCCAGTATGGCACGATGACGACTCCATGGCCATTGATGAGTCCGCCAAGGTTTACCTACGCAATGTTCTCAACAAATCCAAGAGCCAGCTTGGCGACTTGCGGCGCGAAGTGGACAAGAAGCGGCGAGAAGTAGACGCTATGAAACGGGTCAAGCAGAAGATACGGGACGGCACGGAGCAGAAAGACGAGGTCACGGTAGTATCGCAGATATTCGCGATGCAGGAAGATCTGCACCAAGTCGACCGTAAACGATTGACAGCTGAAGTCGAGACGTCCACCATCACGTCGGTCGTGGGTGACGTCACGCTCGGCGCGAAGAATCACAACTTCAAGTCGCAGACGTTTAAAATTCCCACCAACTGCGACCTTTGCGGCGAGAGGATATGGGGGTTGTCAGCCAAGGGGTTCGACTGTCGCGACTGTGGTTATACGTGTCATAGCAAGTGCGAGATGAAAGTACCGGCCGAGTGCCCTGGTGAGCAGTCGAAAGAAGAGCGGAAGAAGCTCAAACAGGAGCGGCAAGAGGCGGCAAATGCGCTACTCAAGCCATCCGCACCTGTGTCTGCCGAGATCCCAGATCTGGGCAGGTCAAACACAATGAACTCCCTCAGCTCAGGATACGCAGCAAGTGCACAACGATCCCTATCAGGGCCAATATCCCCGACTGAGGAAGCGCCACCACCTGAGCTGCCGGCAGTGAGCACCCGTCCCGCCAGTACACTCACGCCAAGCGCACTGAAGAAGAACCGGATGGTTGCGCCACCGCCTGCGGCATACGTTAGTGAGTTGCCGGGTAGTATCCCAGCCAATGGGTCGGCAGGCGGAGCTTCGGAGCATCAGAAAGGAAAAATGCTGTACACTTTTGACGCCGGGGCGGACGGAGAGTTGTCGGTGCCGGAAGGCCGGGACCTCATCATCTTGGTTCCAGACAGTAAGTTCGTCTCTGAGCCATTTCGATCCCATAGCTAACGTTTAATGAAGCGGGGTCCGGCTGGATCAAAGTCCGGGCAGGCTATAAGGAAGGCCTCGTGCCGGCATCCTATGTTGAGGTGCTTGCATCCGCACCCCCGGCGCTGGCACCACAGCATTCAGGGCGTCCGGCGTCGACATACTCAAACAGCGGGTCATCAATCGGCGGTGCATCGGCGGCCACGGCATCGACATCAGGAGCCAAAAAGAAGGGTCCGGCGGTAGCACCGAGGCGGGGTGCCAAAAAGCTGAAATATGTCGAGGCCGTATACGAGTACACTGCGCAGAGCGATGCCGAACATAGCATGAAGGAGGGCGAGCGGTTCGTGCTAATTCGCGAGGACCAAGGGGATGGATGGGCCGAGGTGGAGAAGGGGGGCGTGACCAAGAGCGTGCCGGCGAGCTACGTCCAGGCGGTCTAGAGCACGGCCTGGCAGGTTGGACGGGCTGACACTGTGGTTGGCAGCGGGCGCGTGGGTGTTTGACGGGAGGTTACAGAAGCATGGGGGATACCTTACTTTGGGTGAATGGATACGCATTACTTGGACGTGCTGTTCCACTGTTGCACCGTCTCACAGCGATCTGTCGAGGGCATGAGCGATGACGTAACACCACGATAAGAGTAGGTTGGATTTCACCTGTGTCCGGAAGTAACTTCCAACCGCCTCCGGTGTTTTGACGGGACCGCTACACGCCTATGGCTCATGGCCGAAATTGGCTGTACCGTAACAGTCGCATTTGGTAGCATCTCCAACGGCAACCGCCAGCGAGCCGGGCGGGAATAAACAGGGCTCGCCAGAGAGAATGTTCGTATCGTCGTGGTCAGCCCGTATTGTCAAAGCTACCCGTCAGGTGATAACTGATGTGGCGATGCCAGTGCGGGCTGCAGGCATACGTCAATGTCAAAACGCATGGCAGAAACCTACTCGGGACCTGAGGTTGATGTCAAGATACCTAATGAAAGTATGCAGCTGGGTGATCAACGTCTCCCGACAATTAATTTCTTCTTTCGACGCCTGAGGAGCTTGAAAGCTGAGGTGCTGGGTACGGTCCTACCTTGCCCGCTTCCCAAGGTCGTGTCTGCGCGGGAGAAGGAAGGACAACGGTGTCGATGAAGACAGCAAGTAGGGGCTCGCCGTGTAATCCCACGTTCCCGCGCTAAGGCCAAGCGTAAGGTACCATCCCCCATGATTTAGTCATTGGTAATTCCTAGCAGGGAGGCAAGTGGGCGAGGCAGGAGCTTGGATGTCGGAGGCGAGCCTCCCGTTCGTACCTCCCTATTGTTACCAGTTACTCGAGCATGGAGAAGGCGACCTCCAACCGCTTGCTTTCCTCGCAAGTACTTTTGAGTGACCCTTTTCTTGCGGCTCCTGACTGTCTCCCTCTCCCACTTCAACAACTCACTCGCTCTCCCACATTGTTGGCATCCTTCTTTTGTGCTTCACTCCGCCTCCCTCGCTGTCATCGCTCGCACAGTCGGTTTTCTCTGTATCTGATCGAAACGTTTTTGGACTCTCTTGCTTCTACTTTCTCTTTCTCCTGGAAACGCTCGCTGGGCTGTTCAGGGCACGTCACTTGTCGATCTTTGCTGTGTCTTGGCAATTGGAGATCTCACACGCCACCCGCACCCCCAACTCCGATCTGCCGTGCCAAGAATGCGGTCCATCAGGTTGGCGTCCGTCTTGGCGTCCGTTGCGGGCCTTGCAACGGCGTCTCCCACTCCGACCGAACCGGAACCACCCACCAAGAGGTCTACACTGCCCACGGTGGCGGTTTCTGGAAACGGTGCGTCTCCTCGCAGAATTATGCTTGCTGAAGGTACATTTTTCTAATGTGATGGTGATGCTGCAGCGTTCTGGCAAGGCGACACTCGCTTCTACATCCGGGGCGTCGACTACCAGCCAGGGGGCTCCTCACTGATGGCAGACCCCCTGGCCAACCCCACGGTCTGCAAACGTGACATTGAGCAGTTCAAGACGTTGGGCATCAACACCATCCGGGTGTACATCACGGACAATTCGGCCGATCATGACACATGCATGAACGCCCTAGCAGACGCCGGCATCTATGTCATTCTTGACGCCAACAATCCGCTGTACTCGATCGACCGCTACTCCCCCCAAAAGTCGTACAATGCGGTCTATCTCCAGAGCGTTTTCGCCACCATCGATGCGTTTGTCAAGTACGACAACACTCTCGCCTTCTTCTCGGGGAACGAGGTTATCAACGACAACATCACCAGCACTCCGTCGGCTCGCTACGTCAAGGCCACCACCCGTGACATGCGCCAGTACATTGGGAGCCGCGGCTACCGAAAGGTCCCGGTCGGGTACTCGGCTGCTGATGTTGCGCAGAATCGCATGCAGCTTTCAAACTACATGAACTGTGGGACCGACGATGAGCGGAGCGACTTTTTCGCTTTTGTGAGTTTCTTTGACACCATTTTATATCTAAACATACTGATTGACCAGAATGACTACTCATGGTGCAACACCAACTTCGTCGTATCCGGATGGAACCAGAAAGTCAAAAATTTTACCGACTATGGCCTCCCGATCTTGTAAGTGTTGATTTGCTTCCACCTGTCGCACGCTGGCTAACAATCATTCAGCCTGTCAGAATACGGCTGCATATCAGGGGGTCGAGATTTTGGAGAGGTTGCCGCTCTTATGGGCAAGGACATGACAGGCGTTTATTCCGGGGGGCTCATGTATGAATATGCCATGGAGGAAAATGGTTTCGGCATCGTCAAGATCCCAAATTCAGACTCCCCCACAGTGCAGCAGCAGGCTGATTTCGCCAAGTTGGCTGGCGCTCTTGCTGCTAACCCTGCACCTACTGGCAAAGGTGGCGCACTTTCGACGACACACTCAGCGCCATGCCCCACGAAGGATGCAAACTGGCTGATAGACACCACGCTTCTCCCCGCGATCCCGGAAGACGCGAAGGCTGTAAGTTTCTTTGATCTCAGACTGAGTGAGATATCTGACTGACTGTCGGCAGTACATGAAGGATGGAGCGGGTCCGGGGCCGGGCCTGAAGGGAGCTGGATCTCAGAACGCTGGCGGTACAGGCGGTACAGACGACACGGGCGCCACTAGCACTGGCGACGCAAAACCTGGTTCCGGCACCGTTACCGCCTCACCCTCGAGCACGAAGAACGCCGCCGATAAGCCCAACGCTAGAGCCGTGGACAAGGCGCCGTTCGCTCTCGCGGCACTGGTGATTACCCTGACTCTGTCGGGAACTTTGCTACTCTGAGGAATTGGTACTGGAGGTGATGTTTGCCTGGCTGGCCCACTCTTTTGCGTATGGTTAATTGTATCTATCATTTTTTGGGTGCCTGTGAAAGGTAGTAGTAGTTAGTCCGGAAGAAATGTAGACCAGGTTCAAGTCGAATGACGTCTTTTTTACTTTACGTGTTATTGTGTATAATACGCTGTCACTGAGGCCAGTCGCAGCTCTTTGCCACAAGATCGGCCAGCTTCTCCAACCAGACACGGTCGACATCGTTGAAGCCATCTTTCACGGCGCAGTCAACATCAATTATGGCGACCACTTTACCGTCTACAACAATAGGAACAACCACTTCGCTGCGGCTGTCGCCGTCGCAGGCGATATGACCTGGGAATGCATCCACATCAGGTATGAGCTGTGTCTTTCCCGTCGCAGCAGCGGCGCCGCATACCCCTCGCCCAAAAGCGATGGTTTGACATGCCACCTTGCCTTGGAACGGGCCAAGGATGAGCTGCGGCTTTGTTGGCGTGGAAAGAGGGTCGAGTGTGTAGAAGCCAGCCCAGTTTACGGCGTTTGATGGCGAGGGGAGGGATTTGTATGCGTGCCAGAGGAGGGCGGCGCAGTTGGAGAGGTTGCTGGTGATGTTAGTTTCTTTCAATTCCGTTGTGAGATAACACAATGAGTGGTAGAGATACTGAGGGTGCTAGGGGGGGTTTAAGAGGTCGTGAGGTTGTCAGGTAAGTAAGGGGGTCAGAGGGGGGTTGTGAAGTTGTCAGGGGTCCATGAGCGGGAAGATTGTAGGAGCGCTTCACAGCGGCGAGTGGAGGAGGGGGGATGGTTGCCGGGTGCTACAGGGGTAATACGAAAGGGGTGTTGTAATGCGAGTGATTGGACAAGGAAGATAGACTCCCTAGATAAGTAGGTAGGTGAGGTGAGGAGTGGACATCAAGGAGTTGTGTAATCTTGGAGATAGGGGAGCGGATGCAGAGAGGAAGGTAGTTGGCTGGTAGGTAGGGAGGTAAAGCAAGGGGTGTCATACCAGACCTGACAAGGTGTTAGCAAACCGTCCGGCTCTTATATCATTGAGAATTTCATCTCATTCAACGGAGATGAGTGGTTGTGAAGGACGACTTACCCAGTTCCGCTGCTCGTAGAACAGGCCCCCTGCTTGGAGCAGGACATGCCCGTAAGCTTCCTCTTTCGAGACGCCCGAGGCGAAGTTGGATGCGTCTGCGTGGACCTGGGGAAGTGTTAGTTCGTGATACTGCAGTGTTGGTATATCAAGTGGATATATGTGACCGTTTTGACTTACCATGGTGTAGGTATGTTGGTAGCTGAATTCAACTGAGTGACTGATGCCGTTGAGCTCGGTAAGACAAGATCAGAAGTGCTACCTGGTATTTTTCTCTTCCTCTTCTTTCATTGTTAGATATGATACACACAAGCGAAATATGGGATGAATAGATTGCAAATCCTGAAACGCCGAAGAGGCTTTGCAAGTGAAGGGTGACACATCAAATTGGGATGGATGTGGAGCTCCCGCGATTGCGCCATCCCGGGCGGTGACCGTTCGCCGTACGCACGGGGAGACACCGGGGTTAGGCCGAAACCACAGCGAAGTACCCTGTTCCCGGGGAAGGGGGTACGTATCTTGCATCTCCGTCACATCACAAACATGGAATGAAAGCATTTTTGATATGTTATATTGATTTATTTGGAGTTTCTTGTTTGATTTGAGGCGCAATTGCGATGGGCCTCTTGGGCCTTTTCGCCGCCTGCCTGTCCTCCCAGTGGGTATAATAGTAACAATAAAACTGACCCGCCCCCAATGACCAGCACCGTGCTGTCTGCGATATATGCCCTTGACTCCTGAAAACGCCCATACCCATAACCCATATAGACAGACCCTCAGGGGTTTTGCCAACCGACTGAACAGACGAAAGAAAAAAAACAACTGAAAAAAAAAACTATGCATAATTCCGGCTGACATCCAACTGCGAAGCTAGCCCCCCCGTAAAGGCGCAATGACTGACTTCCATGCCCATCCCCTCCTTGACAGTCCCCCAGACCACATTCCTCCGCCACAGATCTCGTTCCCTGGCGCTTGCATGGCACCGCGCGCTGATCACAGCGCTGCACGACCCTGCTGGCAGTGTCATGGGGTTTCCAACCGGCTGTCCGTTGACAAATGCCGCTGCCGGTGCGCGACGGACGCCAAGGGCAATGACTGCGATTGCGAGGAGGACGAGGATGGCGATGAAGACAAGCAGAGCTGTGCTGCTGAAGCCGAGCGCGACGAGGGTGGTTTGTTTTACCTGAGTGAGGGTGGTGGTAGCCAAGGAGACGTCGGAAAGGTGGATAGTGACGGGAAAAATACTCTGGCTGAGGACGAAACCCATCCCGACGAAAAAGATGAGGAGCGCCCAGGATGTTGGGCGCGGGAGAGTGAGGTAGAGAGAGGTGGTTTGAGTGCCTTCGGGGTCGGCCGATACACGCAAGGGGCGGGCGGGACCGACGGCGAAAAGGGAGGATTCGTGTGAGAGGTGGTAAGTTGTGAGAATACTGTTGATGACGAAGTAAAGCGCGGCAAGGAGGAGCTGCGGAAGGCTGGCGATGACTGCCACTGCAGTGTCAGATGCCTGTGCCGGGAATGGGACGATGGTGTATGGCGAGGCGGTGCCGAAGGGGGAGAGGCGAGTGCTAGGGTCAGAGAGGAGTGCGATGGCAAGAGCGGCCGCTGCAGTGCCAGCGCAGCAAACCCAGATGAAGATGGCGATCAGCCACCGCGGGAGAGACGGTGTTGAAAGCCAGTAGTAGTCACGAGGGACCCAGTACTTCGCTGCGTCGAGACCCCAGCGACCTTGCCAAACGTCGGTTTTCGACATGAGACAGCATCCGCGGGTGTTCATATCGGGCTCTTTGAGGAAGGAGCTGATCGCATCACCGAGGGTGGCCAGGGGCTGAAAAGATTTCCTGAGCAGCACCGCGGCAATAGTGGCGATGATGATGAGGTTGAGCAACACCACTGCGCCCAAAAGCGGCCCGCTCACGGTAAGCTCGCACGTCTGCGCCTTCGCGAGCTGAGCTAGACAGTATTTGATGGACGACCCATCGCGGGTAAGATTGGCGATGCTGTTCCCGCCGCCGCTCCTAAACAGCGAGGAGCTACCCAATGTGGTCTGGAGGATGGAGCTTGACTGAGAGTTGGCATTAGAGATTAGGAGCGCAGCATTAAATGTCATAGAAAATGCGCCCCCGAATTCCTGAAGGCACTCAGACGTAGTAAGGTTTTTGAGATCGCCGCGGTTTGCCAGTTGTTGAAGAGAGGCGATGTCGAGACGGCTCAATAAGCCTCCATTGCTCGATGTATCGTTGCTGAAGGGCGAGCCGGTAAGAAACGACTCGGTAGCTAGGACGAGTTTGTAGTCTGCTGTTGACTGAGAGGTAAATATGGCCGCATTATACCTGTATCCCGTTAGCTTACTTATTGCCCGAGAGAATCACATAACCTACATTATTTGAGTGAAGGCCGCAGTGACAAGGATAGCAACAGCTAGAAACACCCGTTCGTTCTCAATATGTGCGAGATTTCGGATCGACGGGATGCCGATATCTAGCCACTGCTTCCTGAAATGTGCCACCGCGACCTCGGTCCTCGTTGGGCTGCTGAGAACCTGGAAGACGTAGTTTGCTCCAGCCAGGAGAATCACTACGAAGAGGTTGATCGCCGCATGGAGACCCCAGTTGATGGCGGATGTCGTTGTGCAGGAGCCAGAAAAGACGACCGACTTTCCCGCCACTCCGGTTCCCTTCGAGAGGGCAAAGATCAAGCATGCAAACCCCGCGATCAAAATTAGAAACGACAGGAGAGCGTTCAGGGCGACACCGGCCCTCCACCCAACCGTCAACCGTCTCCATCCCTGCTCTTGCTTCTCTCGAGACCCCGACAGGATGTGTCGGTGCTCATCGCTGCCGTTAGACGATCCGATGCGGCTCGGCACGTCGTTGATATCAAGGAACCCCTCGATATCGGCGACTCTCGACTGGTGCGGCCGGTGTTGGTGTGCAACGTTTACGCCACGCTCGCCTAGCTTCCCACCGTTGCGCTTCCGCCTGGCTACCGTCTCGGGTGTCTCGCCGCGGATGTAGTTTTTGACGTAATCAGGAACTATGTCCTCTTCGATCGAGTTGGTGTCTGATTCGGCGGCCCCCTTTGGCTGCCATGTGACAGGGCGGTTGTAGGCCAATGTTGCTGTCTCGCTGGACAACTCCGTTTCGGTGACGATGCTCTGGAACGGCCATTGTACTGTCTGCCTGCCTCTCCAGGGGCGCCGCTGGGGCGGCGACTCATCTCTTACTCTGGGCTCCATTAGCTTTGTCCTGCTTGAGTAACTCACGTAGGTAGGTATGGTACTGACCTTGTAACCTGTTGAACCTCACCGTTCTCGTCCCATGTATATCTGTATGTAGATGGTCCATGGTCCCGCGGGGGTATTACTATCTCCATCCCGTGAGGTAGGAGACCCTGAAAGGCTGTATCGCGGCGCTAGCGACATAAGGAGAGATGCCGCTCGATGTTTAGGGTTCGTCCGAGTCAAGGCGTGAGACAGGTCTAGGGGAAGTCGACGTCAGGAAGATCTTCATGACAGCGTCGAGCCCTCTCAACTAGTTCGACAAGGAGACATAGGATGACAAGTGGCTGAGGCAGGAGCTGTGGCAGGGGTCGGGGGAGAGGGCATCATTATGTATGTAAATGCCCCCCTCCGCTCGGCGACCGGGTTCAGAGACACGGCCTAGCCTTGCTGATAATCTCTCGTCAGGTTCCGCAACATCCAACGCTAGCCAAGCTGGCGGTGCCCCTCGGAGGTTCCCCGCCATGACCCTCCCATCTCACCCTTCGGGCACGCCAGAGGTGTAAGGATGGGAAGTGGTTTGTTCCCCTGGTCGGGAGTGTCACCGAGCCGTGTCAGTGGTGGAATGCATCAGGGCTGGACCGGGGTGTCTATAATAAGACACCACTATGCAAGCAGATTCCCAGGACCCACGAGCCAATCAAGGAGCGTTTCGCATTCCCGGCTGTGATAGTGCCAAACACAAGGCAGATGTTTGATGAGGTACGGAGTGCCTTTTAAAGCTTGAACACCCTCACTCGGCCTCTTTGTTGCTGCCTCTCGTTTTCAGCCATCGGCGCAAAGGAGGAAATGCCACCGATGGCACGACAGAAGCCACAGTGCGATGTGATGCGGTGTCGATGTCGTGGAGAGGTCGCATCGAGCCGTTGAGTGCCGGCTTCTGCATGCCGGTAGAGGCTGCATGCGATCGGAAGCTAGACTGCGCTAGAAGCCAGGGTTTCAGACTTGAAATAGTCCCGCCCTGCAGTTGCGTGCATCGGAACACAGAGCTTCCAACCGCCGACTCTGCTTCCATATGACGGATAAGTGTGCTGCAGCACGACGGCGGGTTCTTTCTTTAGCATCCCCGCGAACTCACCGCCAGTACGGATTGCGCAAACACTGACGACCACTTGCTGGATCGGATGGCATCATTTGTTTTGCGAACGTTGATCGCATCGACATTGCAACCATGGCCGAGTGGAGATGGAATTAGAATGTCCACCCACCGCTGCTGTTCCCTGACACAAGGCTTGAAACGCTTCGCTTCATTGCCCTAGGAAATGTCGCTGTCACAACGGCGCGGACGACGTTCAAGGTCCGGGAGCCTGGATGTGAGTTCTCTGCCCAGCTTGAATCATTCATGCCGTGTGCAGTCGACGGGATTTTACCTGGGCGACCTCGTGGTCACCACGACGGCGACCCGGACAGCACAACTGAGATGGGCTCAAGGTTCGGTTCAGTTCATGCACTGCGGGGAACTGGCCGCTGTTGGGTCGAGATGGTATGGCCGTTTCAGGGGCCCGGACTCAAGTGCTGGGACTCGCGACCAGGTTACAAGTAGAACCTGACGTCGGCGATGGCGATGGTGCCCCCTCGGTTTGACCCTGAGAAAGGGGGATGAGAAAGACCCTTGGTGTTCACTGGCTCCGCCTCGCCTCACCCTTTCATATTGCCGCATCGCATTGAAACGTAGCACATCTCAGGCGGGGTGCTACCTCGGACAGTAAAGTCGATATAATCTGCTCTCCGCCGCTCGCCAATCGTTCGCTCATAGCCCAAGACGTCGGGACCTGCAATGTGTGTTGGTCATGTTGGCCGACGGTGACTGCGTCGAATGTTGGCAACCCGCCCTTTGTCGGCCAGGATCGAGAGTTTGTCCCAATCAGCCGACGCTGCACCGCTGACGTGGAGGCTTTGTAAGTCGAGCATGTTTGCTCGCTTCCCCACGACTATTTTAGAGGCCAAGCCCCAGAGGACGCGGAGGCTGTGAGGGATAGGGAATGGATGGATCTTGGGCGGCTCATCATGCTCCCACGATCCATTGTTGAGTGGTTGTCGAGCTTGCCCGTTCTCGGGCGCGCGTAGCGCATTTCGTGAGGGTGTTTCCGTGCGCTTTGCGGGATCGCTCCTTGATAACCGTGGTTTGATTTCCACGGCATCCTTGTCGTGAGATCACCGTTTCCTGAGGGTGCCCAAAGCTCTAGCGACCCGGACTTGCGTGGACGAACTAGCACAAACACGCAGCCAGCGAAACTCTTAGATAGGCTGTTAGTGACATTAAAAACAAACAGAGCTACACTTTCCGGGGCTACAACTGAGATCCCCACAAAGACGTTCTCCCCACGGAGCTTCAACACAGCGTCATTATTGAGTAGGCGAGATAGATAAATGTAAGCATATACTCAACGCTCATAGGTATCCTGTCGCGGAGCAGTTTGAAGAAGAGGTGAATTCTGTCCCGCCACATTCTTGCCGGCATTTTTTTCACTGCAATTTTAGCATCGCAGGTTGACTGAAGCCAAGCCAAAGAGTAGAATAAACCCTAACCCTCGCCCTTCATGTAGTGGTGCCCCACCTCGCTCACCTCCAAGGTGAGCCCCTACAGCACCACATCCCACCAAACACGTGTAGCTTCCCACCGCCCGCAGACAGGTCACAGAGGTATCCTCCATCCGCAACCTTAGCCCAGCACACCCAACGCAATTGAACCCCGCCCACCCCCGCGAACACACCCAATCCTGCCGCAGCCATGGATCCCTACTCAGCAGAAGGCGAGCTGATCAACATCCACAACCACTTCCACCAGGGCCAGTACCAGGAAGTCATCGACTTCGACACCTCGTCCCTCTCCGCCGAGAACGCCCTGCCCGCCCGCGTCCTGCAGCTGCGCGCCCGCGTCGCCCTCGGCCAGGCGGAGGATGTGCTCGCCGATGTTCAGGGGGAGTCGGAGCCCGAGCTCGAGGCCGTCGGCGCCCTCGCCGAGCAGGCGCTTGGCAACTCAGAGGCGGCGGTGAAGACGATCCAGAAGCTGGTTGCGTCGTCTGCCGATAACGCAACGGTTCAGGTGCTTGGTGGTACGGTGTTGCAGACTGCAGGGAACTCAGAAGAGGCGTTGGCGCTGCTGTCGCAGCACCAGGGGAACTGTAAGCTATGGACGGATGTGAGTGGTGTTGTTGGTGGGGGATCTTGGCTGACATTGGGGTTTGTTTAGTGGAGGCTGTTGCGCTCATTGTGCAGATTCACCTGCAACAGAACCGGAATGATCTCGCCGTCAAGGAGGTCGCTGCTGCGAGGAGGTGGGCACAGGATAGTTTGCTGGTCAACCTCGCCGAGTCGTGGGTTGGTCTGAGACTGGTGGGTTTCCCCGTTGCGGCGCAACTTACCTGGGAGTGCTTGCTGATGGTTTGGTGTGTAACAGGGTGGCGAGAAGTACCAGCAGGCTTTCTACGTCTACGAGGAGCTGGCACAAGCACCGGCGACATCGTCAGTGCGGACCCTGGTCGCCCAGGCGGTTGCGGAGCTTCACCTTGGACGGACAGAAGAGGCCGAGCAGGCGCTGGACCAGGCACTGAAGAAGGAACCCGGGTTTGCAGAGGGTATTGCCAACTTGTTGGTTCTGAGTGTGATCACAGGAAAGGACGCCACCGAGTTGACACGGTATTTGCTCCCTCGCCAACGAATGTTGATCCGCCCGCTAACTCTTTGTCAGCTCCTTGGCGAAGATAGACCCCCAACACCCTTTCTTGACGGATCTGGCGGAAAAGAACGAGCTCTTCGACAAGGCTGCTACGAAGTACAAGGCGAAGGTCAGCGCATAGACAAAACATATACCAGGAAATGGATGATGATTAATGGCCGAAATAACGTGGCAAACTTGAGCCCTTGGGAAATATGTCTCATTGGATTGCCCTAATCCCAATGCGTAACGAAGAAACAGTTCACTGTAGGTGAAAACCCCGGAGGCTAGTTGATCCCCCCCGCAGCGAGGTCGTCAGTACGGTCCCTTCCGATTCCTATAACAGACGGACGTGGTGTCATACAACGCAATCTTGCCGTACATTCCTGATAGACCCGAGCTGGCTTGCCTGGTAGTGGGTAATCATTGGTACTGGTATGTCTTGCGGAAACAGGCTTTCTCATCAAAGAGAACTTGTCGAACGGAAGTTCCCGTTTCTCTACCTCCCGGAAAGCCTCGGTTTCCGAAGTGGCGAACAGGACCGCCATAAACAATGACCTTTATCTCCAATCAGTGTGAAAAGGTACGCTATCCCGGAATAGGGAGCCCCTGGAAGAATGAGCGAGGTTCTGCCATTCCGTGATTCGGAACATGCTTGTCAACTCGTTGTGTGGGTATCTGATTGAACCACTGTTCACAGAAGCAACTCCAACACAGCAAGGAACCTCGTATCTGGCTCGGACTACCTCTTAGAGGTACGCTACTGGTAGTACCTACTGACAAGGAGGATGTTCTCTCACAAGATACGAACTACGACTCTGTTCAAGTAGGCAGAGGCTCTTGGACTAGCAGCGAGTTACTTTATCTACTCGTGGGTCACAAAGCCCCCGAGTACTTCGTATGTCTCGTATCTTAACAATACTATTGTCTCCAGCGGAACTCGGTGCCAAGATGAAGGGGGGTATGGTAGAACGGTTAAGTTCTGCTGAAAACAGCTGTCATGTTCTCAACACCAGAACTGGCACGGTCTGGCGCCCAAGATAATATTTAAATCCGTTTGGCGGCCTCGGTACATCCAAAATACTCTTTTCTCATCACACTCGTTTCAACACGACTGGTTCCCACTGCCATCTCTTCCGAGTTCGTAGTTGAGCAAGGCTGTGCCTACTCAACGATGTTCTACACCGCTCTGACAGCAGTCTTCATGGCTGTAATCACAGCCGCGATGCCCCTTCGGGAAGGGGCCGGGGTTGCTCGTCAAGACGACAACGCCACGGCCTACGCAAACCTGACAGTTGCTGTCATCTCCATCGCGACCGCTCTCGCGCTCGCCATCCTTGTAGCTATTTGGTTCGCCTATAAATACTTCACAGTCAATCGTGAGCGAGTCAAGCTGCTGGAGACCCTAGGCCAGGCCAATAACTGGGTCCATAACCAGCGGCTTCGCCAACGGGCGCGTGACGCCCAAGGCGGAACTGTTGGACGTGCGGAGCCCGTCCTGGAAGGAAACCCGGAGAGCATCGAGCTGGCCGAGATGGATCAGCAGCCTGGGGCCTCTGGCCCTTCTTCGCGAGGTGGAAATCTCCCGGGTCCGTTGAACTCGAACCCGTTCCTGGCTCCCGAGGAAGTCGAAACTCCGACTGTCGAGGTTGTGCCTCCCACGCCGAGCCCCCCTAAGGGCTCACGCTCTGCTCAGAAGGCCCCGGATACATCTCCTGGAACTGCCAAGAAGGATCTCGAGGACTCGTTTACTGAGAAAGATTTCTTTTGAAGTCAAACTCATCAAACAACCCCCATGATCAGAGGTCCTACGGCAATAGCTGTAGGTGAGATGGTAGTGACCTGCTAGACATTTGGCTAGATACTACCTTAACAACCACACCCCCTCGAGTGTCGACAAGCTTGGTGAGGTCGAATGGCCTTGCCAAAACACACATAAAAACCCACATAAAACATGATACTAAACAGGACGCCCGGATCCAGGACCGAGATTGAACAGTGAAGTGTGCTGTACATGCCAGAGAGAGGGTAGGTGCCTGTCACTGATATGAGTACTCCTCCGTCTGAAAGCTTTGGATGCTAGCCTCTCAGGGCTAAAAGTCTGAGAAGCCAAGGAAAAGCACAACATGAGGAAAGCTACAAAAGGGTGCAATATTTCATGATTTGAAGCGGACTTGAGAATGCACATGTAATGGGGAAGAGAGGGTAGGTGCCTGTCACCGATATGAGTGCTCCTCTCCGTCATTCCTTCCTGTGCCTGTCTAAGTGTTTGCTTCTGATGAGTCAGGGCAGCAAATCGGGCCGGGCTACCTTATCAAACTTGAGACCGAAGAGACTTTGCAAGACCCTAGGCTGCATGGTTGTCAAAGAAGCTTTATCACGTTATTTGTGAGACAGCCGGTCATCAGCAAGTGGCTGCTGATTTGCGGAGAGATCACGTTTCATGTCACCCACACCCCTCAATTTGCGGCACTAGTGCGCTGAAACCGAAAGCCCGATCGGTGGAGAACGCCGCCGTTTCTTAACATCGACCAGCCGCTCCTCCCAACACCATCTTACTGCATAAACCCTCTCGGCATCTCCCCCGGTCGTGGATGTTGAATAATATGCATGATCTTTCGGGAAAACAAACGTCGGAGCTGCGCAGATTGGATGATGCTCTACAGCCTCCCCCGACAGCCTCAGAAAATTATGAAATAAATCTTGGCGGTGTGATGTCTTATCTTGCAGGCTCAGCGGGGCGTCACGCCTTGTCAATGGCGCAATGTGTGGTCGCCACACGCTGGAACTCGGGTAGGACGGCCTGGCCACCGGGCGAACTGCTTGCGCAACGGCAGGCAAGTATCCATGAGACGCCGACTGGCTAGACCAAGTCCAAACTTCAACCGGCGAGATAAAAAAAAAATCGCCGACTCACCGTTGTTGTGCGGCCGGTCATTTGTGTCGGTCACACTGACAGCTCATTATTCCGCTCCTCCCAAAACCTGTGGAACGCCCTGAACGCTCACGGGGACAGGACTGGGACGATGCTGCCTTGTCACAGCCTCCAACCTCCACTCCCCCGGTCCATCGCGCCTTCCCTCTTCGTCGACTTACTGTGCCTCGGGGATCTGAGGAGCGGGTGCCTCGAACGCCCTGTCGTCTGCTGCATGGGACCCAACGCCAACAGCGCACGAGGCTTTGTGACGAGTCACCTTTAAAAAACAAGCGCTCCCTAATATCAACATATCTTTGCGCCTAAGCTCCTCTCACTTATATCCGCGGACCTCCAGAATTCCAGAATATACCTATCAAAATCGCTTCGACTTAGACTGTCTCGCTTGTCTGCATATTCTCGAGGCACAACCCTTGCTCGTGGCAGGTTGCACTCGTTAGCATCGCTATCCGACCAACCCTTAGCCTTCTTTGGCCCTCACCTGGTGTAAACTCTGCGACAACATCCCCAAGAGCCCATCCACCACAGAGAGCACTGCATCAGCTTACCATGGGCGGAAGCGCCACGCCAACGACTGCCGGACGGTCTCGTCTCGGCGACAGGATCAACACAGCAACCAGATCGGTCCACGCCCGGCTTAACAAGAACCTCATCCTACGCCTACCGCTGGCTCTCCCTCCGCATGTACGGAACCCATCCGTATACGCCTCGGGCCTTGTCCATATTGCGCCTATTTACCTGGTCTTCGAATCTCTCTGGCAGAACATTGTGCTTCCCGAGGGCACCTCAACAAATACCTCCACCAACGCGCCACTTCTTGACCCGGCAAGCCTCTCTCTATTTCCTTTCGATATTGGCCAGACCAACAGCAACAAGGCACCTTCCGAGCCTTGTCCGTTCCATGTCCGCTCGGTCTTGACCCACGTCCTCCTACCCTCGCTGATCCGCTCCCCCGCTCTCCATTATGATATCCACGCCATCACCGGCTGGACTCACTCCGAAGTATCGGCTCAGATCCGCCTCGCTGCCCAGACAGGCCGTCTCGCTGCCTTCCTCGCCCACACCAAGCGCGAGGTCGCCAAGAACCCCCACGTCCTACTAGCATACGCCTGGGTGCTCTACATGGCCCTCTTTTCTGGCGGCCGCATGATCCGCGCCACCCTCGAAGAACCCGGCCACTCCTTCTGGGATCGCACGTGCGACCCAGTGGCCCCGTCCGGCCGAACTTGTGAGGAGCCCCTATTCGACGGCGATGGGCTGCCGCTGTCATTCTTCCGGTTTTCGACGCCCGAGGACGGGGAAGACCTCAAAGCTGAGTTTAAGAAGCGTTTGGGCGAGGCTGAGACGCAACTATCACCTGATGAAATCGATGATGTCGTCCAGGAGGCGGTCTGTATCTTTGACAACATGATGCTTTTGGTCGCACAGCTGGATGGCGTGTGCGCTGGGGAAACAGCAAACTCAAAGTCACTGGCATCTGTGGATGACGGGTGGGCGGCCACGCTGGTGCCTAGGTTCCTGGGCGAGAGGGTGAGAGACAGCCTTGCGGTGGCGAGGGAGAGGGGGATGAGGCCCTTCTCTGGGGGGAAGAAGAAGGATGAGAAGGTCGGGGAGGTGCTGGACTTGAGGAGGGAGAGGTCGGATAGGGGGATGGGAGATGGGGCTACAGCGGAGCCAACCGGCTCTGATGCGTTAAGCTCATTGGTACTGAGCCCCTCAGTTGTGTTGGTGGAGAAGGAAGCCTCCGACGAGGCTGGGGAACCAAAGCCCTCGCCTATGTTGAAGGCAGTGCACTTTGAGGATGAGCCCGCGACGGTGACAAAGGATGAGGATGGGTTTGCGGATGTTAGGTCTAGGATTCAGAATGTCTCGCCGGCAGTCAGTGCTGCCGTTTTGCTGGGACTGGTTGGCATCGTATGGGGACTGGGTCAGGTCGGATTGTAACCTGTGGATAAACAGGGTTGAGGGATGTGTCGATTTGGCTTACAGCGGGAGGCATATGTGCGTCGTTCTCGAGCGAGATATCGAGAGGCATGCTTAGGTTATATTATGAAGTGAATGATACCCTTTAAGATTATGCTTGTGCTTTCATGATGTTCGCAATGTCGTTAAACGTCTGCCGCAGCGACCCTCGGCGTCGATGACACTGTAGCAGTGAGATCTGGACCGCCGCGCGGGGCTGTCGTGTGCCTAACATGTTCTGTTGTTCTTGTGGACCTGGGGAGAAATTTCCCTTGCGGTGAGTGCAATGCCGGCCTTGCCCCCTTTCGAACTGATGCCTCCATATTGGCAGCCAGATGCAAAATCTCCCACCCTCAACTCCTACCATATCACATCATCCTGCTATACGTACAAGAAAAATATCCCATCGCGTTCAAGATGGTCGACCATATCACAAAACTCTAAACATCCAAACACTGAACTTAAGAGACACAAGTACGCCGTACTGTAATTGTATTTCCGACAAATCTACCTAAGCTATCTAAGCAACAACTCATACTACCAGAGTCCGTCCGTGGACAGTACCCGTAACTCCTCGGCTGGAAAATGCAAGCTATGCTACCCCGTCAATGACTATCTGTATGCAGTGTACGTAAGGTAAAAACACAAGTGTAAGGTGGATGCCTAGGAAGATAGGAAGGTATCTTGCCTCACCTCACCTTACCAAAGCCGGCCAGCCTACCTAGCCACCTCAAGCTCCCATTTTAAAAACATGCCCATTGGTAATAACAGACGCCAAAGGACAAAGGACAAAGGACAAAGAAAAATTTCCCTTTCCACGGCACTTTAAAAGCCGACCGCCGCTCTCTTCACCAATCGTCCGCATCTCCATCCCAGCTGTCGCCAACATCAGCCCATCCGCAGCCCCATCTCCTGCCTTCAGATTCGCCTCCCAGTCTGAGGTCCGCAGCCTCCTCCCTCCCCTCACTCCAGCGACGCACGAGGAAGTCGTCTCCCACCGTCACCAACCGACCCTCGTTCGTCCACGTCAGCGCGCCCACCTCCTTGTCGTGGCCTCTCACCAACGGAGTGCCTCTCTGAACGATAGGCATCGTATCTGTCTGCCGCGCAAACAGGTTCGTTCCGCTGTTGGTGCGCACGAGTCCAGGTCGGGGCATCGCACCGCGTCCTCCGGGCGGAGGCAGGATGGCGGTGGCTTCACCGACGAGATACGACTCGTCTGGGTGCTGCCATGCGTCCTGGATGAACCGCTCGTCAGTTGGGAACAAAACGGCGCAGCCGTCGCTACTGCCAACTGCCAGCAGCTCCTCGCGACCATCAACGGTGGGCCGTATTTTTGCCTTGACGTAGAAGCTGGTGGCGTGGAACATGGGGTGACGGAAGCCGTAAATAGGGGCAAGACCCTGGTTGGCGGTACCGTAGTGGTGGCGCCTCCGGGGTGGCTCTTGGCCGGGCTGGGTAATGGCGAGCTCGGGGGTGTGGCCGAGCATGAGGTGGGCCGTGCTGTAGGCGTACACTGTGTTGTCTTTGCAGAGGGCGTACAGACGGGAGCCGTCATTGCCAAGCGTCATCGACGAGATGCCGAAGGGGCGCCAGGCGGCATGGCTGGGCGGCGGGGCGGTAAACGACATCGGTGTGCTGGTCTTGTGGTGCCGGCTGGTGTGCACCGCGCGGATATCCCAGAGCTTGACGCTTGCGTCCGCCTCGCATGCTGTCAGAAGGATATGCTCGCGGCCGGCGGGGAGAAACTGCAGCGCGGTAACGGAGACTTCGCCGATTCGACCTGGAACTTCCCTCATGCGTGCGACGTCGCCGGACACAGACGCCGAGCCCAAGCCGGCGGAGAGACTTTTGGTTGTTGGTTTTATGGGACGCGCATGCGCGTCGTATATGCTGTTGACAACACATCCCGGGTTTACAGGCTTCGTCACACGGTGGAGACCTGCCTCGGGACGGACAATCACTTCTTGCACAGGGCCGCCGCGGCACCGCAGATCCCATATCTGCACGCTGCCGTCGCGGCCAGATGTGGCGAGGACGCAGCTAGAGCCGCGGCCTGGCTGGAAACGCACTTGTTTTAGTGACGCTGTGTGATGACCCAGAATGGAGACGGGCGTTTGCGTCATCATGTCTATCACTCGACCAGTCTGGTCACCAGAAGCTGTGGCAAGGAGGTAATCATCCTCGGAAAACTCAAGGTCAATCACAGCGTTGCCGTGAACGGGAAACGACAAGTGGATCTTGGCAAACTCCTTGCTCGAGTCTAACAAGCGGATATAGCCTTCTTCATCACCGACAGCAACCAGGCTGTTTTCTTCTCGGGGGTTAGTTGACGATACGTGTGATGGGGTGAGTTTGGGAACGCTTCTTACTGTTGCAGCTGGCTGTACAGAACGGTATACTTCGGGCAGCACCTTCATGGCTTGAGCACATATGGACGTCATCAGGTTTACTATAGAAATTCGCTGTTTCTGTCCTCCAATCTGTGACATGTGTTAGCCGCAAAGTTGACCGGGATCTGGGACGTTGTGACCTACCAGATACTGGGCGAGGCGGAGCCCGGTCCCCAGGACCAGACATGAGCCCTGTCATCCGCTGGACAAGCTGGCCTCCTAGTCCACGCCGGCTCAACGGCACGGGAATTTTGCACGGCTTTTTCTCTCCCGGCAACATCCCGTCGTCCTCGTCATCCTCAGACGCTGTGTCATCGAAAAACACAGCATCCTGTGCTGCTCGACGATTACGGAGGGATTGGATCGGACTCCGGAGACCGGGCTTCAGATCTAGAGTCTCCAGGAATGCCGGGGAAGAGGCCAGGGGAGATGGCAGCGGACATTGTGGGCGATCCGATGTATGCTGCACCTTCCTTCGCTTCGCTCCCCGGTAGTTGACTGGATGGTCATTAAGAGAATTTTCCTCCGATATGGGCTTGAGAGGGCTGGACGGGGTCTGGCATCGGTTAAGGGCGGGACCGGCGAGGTCGCGGAGGGCTCTGCGGGCAGCACTAGGCTGCGAAGAGACTCTCGATCGCGGGGTGAAGAACCTCTCAAACTTTCGGGGCGTTATGGACGGGTTCCGGCGCTCCTTCCCTCGGCTAGACGGAGCCCTCGGCGGCGACGACAACAGGTTGTTGCTGAGCATCGCGGAGCTCTTAGTTCCGGACGGGAGCTTGTCTGTCATCGTCAATGGCACCGGTACAAGATCCAGTAACCTGATACAATAAGAAGAGGCCAACTATGGGCAGAATTGGTGGATGATCGTAGGGAAATGGATGGGGCCGCAGTTAGTACGTCAGTGCGGATATTCCGAACTGACACTCAACCACGATCCTCTCTTGCATTAGAGTCAACAAACAGGCATGACAGTCTGTAGTACTCCGCACTCGAGAGAATCTTGCGGTTTAGGAGGCTCTGGGAAGCTCACTGCGCGGAGAACTGGAGGCGAGGGAAGGCCCCGGAAATCCTGCCAGGGCTCCTGGCGCCAGTGGACCCGCAATCGCCTACTTCAAGACGCGGTCCGCGGTGCAATGACGCGCCAAAGAGCACGGATTTAAATGGCTGATGGGGCTGGAGCGGGGCCGCAGTGCCCTTTTCAGCGCGATTGGGCCCGCTGATTGGCCAAACACGTCTCGCGGTAGGCTGGTGTCTTGCCAACCACCGGGCGACGAACCGCACGCGCCCCCACAGGTACTTTGGTACCTGAAGGTTGACCCTGGCGGTTCAGCAGAACCCCACCGTAGAAACGGAGCTTATCGATAAGGCATGTCCCAAAAAAATTCACTGGCAAACGACGACCTCAATTCTGCACTGGAGGGGTGCGAAAATCCACACCGACGCTGCGCAACGATTTATGCGCATTCGCCGAAAATAGCGACAACATGGCGATCCAAAAGAAGAACGGCAAGGGCCGTCTTGACAAGTGGTACAAGCTTGCCAAGGAGAAGGGTTACCGAGCCAGAGCCGCCTTCAAGCTGATCCAGCTGAACAAGAAGTATGGCTTCCTCGAAAAGAGCAAGGTCGTGCTCGATCTGTGCGCCGCGCCCGGTGTAAGTTGCTTGTGTACCTTCATTCTACGGGAGGGGTGCTGACCGCTCTCAGTCGTGGTGTCAAGTCGCAGCCGAGACAATGCCGGCGAACAGCATCATCATCGGTGTCGATCTCTCACCGATCAAGGCTATCCCCAAGGTCATTACCTTCCAGAGCGATATCACCACCGAGAAGTGCCGTGCCACGATTCGGGGCCACCTGAAGACCTGGAAGTGCGATACAGTCCTCCACGACGGTGCGCCAAATGTCGGTACCGCCTGGGTGCAGGATTCGTTCAACCAGGCAGAGCTGGTGCTTCATTCACTGAAGCTGGCGACTGAGTTCTTGGTTGAGGGGGGAACCTTTGTGACGAAGGTTTTCAGATCGAAGGATTATAATCCGCTTTTGTGGGTGTTCAACCAGCTATTCACCAAGGTCGAAGCTACGAAGCCGCCGTCGTCCCGAAATGTGTCGGCCGAAATTTTCGTTGTCTGCCGCGGCTTCAAGGCCCCGAAGCGTATTGATCCCAAGCTGCTCGACCCGCGTACCGTTTTCGAAGATCTCGCGGATCCTACGCCGAATAACGAAGCCAAGGTGTACAACCCGGAGATCAAGAAGCGCAAGAGAGATGGTTATGAGGAGGGAGAATGTAAGACCTTCAACTCACCTCAGTGATGTACAACGGCTGACCGTCATGACTTTACAGACATCCAATTCAAGGAAATCCCGGCTAGCGAGTTTATCGAGACCGTGGACCCGATCGCTATTCTTGGTCAATACAACAAACTTGGATTCGAGCAACCCAAAAACGGGGACATTGCCTTGGCAGCCCTTGACAAGCTCCCTGAGACGACACAAGAAATCCGGGACTGCTGTGCCGATTTAAAAGTCTTGGGAAGAAAGGAGTTCAAGCTACTCTTGAAATGGCGTCTGAAGGTCCGGGAGATCCTTGGATTTCCCTCAAAAAAGACTACCCTGGAGGCGGCCGAGGAAGTAGCTGAGGTTGAGCCTATGGATGAGGAGCTTCAGATTCAAGAGGACTTGCAAAAAATGAAGGAGAGAGAGTCCGGCAAGAAAAAGAGGGAACGGAGGCGAGAGAACGAAAAGAAGCAAAAGGAAATCGTACGGATGCAGATGAACATGACAGCGCCCATGGATATCGGCATGGAGCAGGAAGGTCCAAGAGGCGAAGGCGCTATCTTCCGACTCAAGGGGCTCGACCAGACATCCGCCTTGACGCGGCTAGCCAAGGGCAAGATGACGATCACCCGCGAGCCTGCGAAAAAGCCGGATCACGACTCGGGACTTGGCTCATCTGGGGAAACAGATGATGAGAGCGATGAAGACGGCGATCGTCTGGAAACAGAACTAGACGCGCTGTACGACAAGTACAGAGAGCGCAAGATGGAGGCAGACGCCAAATATCGAGCCAAGAAAGCTAGACAGGAATACGATGATGAGGAGTGGGAGGGTGTCTCAGCTGATGGCAAGTCGGATAGCGAAGATGAAGAGCTCGAGGGCTTCGAAGACAGCAGTGATGAGGATGAGCCAGAGACGGAGAAGGGCGCAAGCAAAGCTCTTCTACGGGATTTGGACGATACACCTGCAGATGCCAACGGGCTGTCGAAACGAGCCGCCAATTTCTTTAACCAGGGTATTTTCCAAGATATCGAAGGGCTGCTGGACTTTTCCGATGAGGAAGAGGTTGAGGAGGTGGCTGTCGCGGAACTTGCTCCTAAATCCCAGGAGAAGGCTCCCGCCAAGTCAAAATCTAAGACCAAGGTGGCACCGCCACCAAAGGAAGCCAAGGAGGAGAAAGATCACGGATTTGAAGTTGTCAAGAAGAAGGACGATGAAGATTGGGAAGAGGTAGAGAAGCGTACAAAGGACGGTAGACCAAGTAAGCTAAGACCATTTCATCGACACTGTTGTGAAGAGACACTAACAGCAATCACAGATATCGACATCATCACAGCCGAGGCCATGACACTCGCTCATCAGCTCGCATCGGGTGAAAAGACATCATACGATCTTGTTGACGATGGCTTCAACAAACTTGCGTTCAAGGATCGCGATGGCCTGCCGGAGTGGTTCCTGGACGACGAGGGCAAGCACGACAGACCGCACAGGCCTATCACTAAGGCTGGAGCGGACGCCATCAAGGAGAAGATGCGCGCATACAACGCAAGGCCTATCAAGAAGGTGGCAGAGGCGCGGGCCAGGAAGAAGTTTAAGCAGGCACAGAAGTTGGAGAAGCTGAAGAAAAAGGCGGATATTGTCGCGGGCGACGAGGGAATGTCCGAAAAGGACAAGGCCTCGAGCATCGCCAAGCTGATTTCGGCGGCAGGGCGCAAGGCGAAGCGCCAACCGATGAAGGTTATCAAGGCTTCCGGCTCGAACCGCGGTATTTCGGGGAGACCCAGAGGAGGTACGTCCTCAACCTATGGTTTATGGATGAAAGTGGATGCTAACAGTCTGTGCTACAGTCAAGGGGCGGTACAAGATGGTGGACCCCCGCATGAAGAAGGAAATGCGGGCGATGAAGAGGATATCGAATAAGAAGAGGTGAACTCGACGGTAGACGGTGAGGCGTGGAGGGCGCAACATATATGTCACAGACAAACTTGCCTAGTCATATTGGCGATGAATGCTCACTCGTGTCTTGGCGAACGTGATATTCTATGCATGTTTTGTCCTGCTGTGAACTGATCTTACAAAATTGCTCAGGGGGAAGATTGGACCACTGAAGTCCATGTCATACCTAGCCAGCGTCTGTCAGCCCAACAATGATGGTGTGGCCCGGAAGCTGCGCCTCGAGGATGATGGGAAATTTCCCTTCGAGAGAGACTCATGGGAAAAGTGCACAATAACGTACCAGTAATTTACCGCAACACAGATACCGTCGTCAGAACACGACTGCGAGACTTTGTGATACCTGCCGCGACCGTTTAGCTCCACCCTCATACTTGCTTGCTCCTTTCGGTCCGGAGGGGCATAAACAGACTTACCACATGCAAGGCAGATACAGCATATCGCCCGGCTCGAGCGTCACCCGCACCGGCTCCGCGAGTGCCGAATACGCCGTGGCGTTCTCCGCGGGCTGGTCCGGATCCCACGTCGCGAACGGGACGTCCTCTGACTCTGGATCATCAAGGCGCAACTCTAAACCCGCATCATTGCTCCCGGCGCGGTGGTACTGCGCTGGTCTGAGTGGCTTCTCGTTCACGCAGGGCTGGCAGTGCGGAGGGAGGAGGACAAAGTGTTTTCGTCCCAGGATTTGGACGTATATGTTCTCGTAGTTGTCCTTGTGGAGGGCCGTCACGGAGCGGGAGTTGCCAATCCAGAGGTTTATGGCGTCGGGTGAGGGTTGTTGGAGGGCGATGCGCGCAAAGGGGATGTCATGCTGGACGTGGCTGAAGAGGGAGCGGTACTCGTGGCGGAGGTTGTCGTTTTCTGAAAAGGGGGTGTTAGGCGTGGGGGTGGGGTTGAGATGAGGGGGGCCTTACGGGTTTGGGCGTATCGAACTTCACCTGGGGAGGGGGTGTTGGTTTGCTCTTGTTGGATCACGTAGTTGAGGAAGGATGGGAAGGGCTGTTCTTCTTCCCATGGCTTGGCGAAGACGAGAGGGCCATCTTCGTGGTGTGTAGGGGAGTCGGCGTTGCTGTTGATAGTGGGGATCGGATGAGTATCGAGGAGGGGGGTGAGGAGACAGGATAGCGTACCCGGCAGGGGTAACAGCCACGTTGACCGTCTCGTTTGCGAGGTGCTCCTCTAAAGACCGGGCCGACCACGTTTGGGTGGCTTCCCAGCCCGAAGCGGCGCCTCGAACAACGAAGGGCGTGTTCCTGGCTACGAAGCGCATGAACTCAAGCGCACTGAGCTCCTCATCGAGTTCGATGATGGCGGAGCTGTTGAGCTCGTTGTAGGTCGTGATGAGCTCCGCGATGGGGTCTGCATTGTCCATTCTGGAGGCACGAACGGGACACGCCGTCATCAAGGTTGCACCGTGCAGTCAAAATGCAAGTGGGCGCCCGCTTTTGCAACGTTGTTAATTTGCCTGCGTTGTCGGTTATGGAGAACCTCAACCCTACCGACACAGTTAGACTTGAGGCTCACTGCAAGACCAGCTCCTACATACAGGCGTACTCCGCGCAGTTAGACACGGCTCCTCCTACAGATTTCGTGGTTCATGAATCGAAATTCGGCCAAGACGGGAGAACGATCGGGCTCGCGCAGAATGCCAGGGTTTGGTGAGTTGGTGCCTTGCTCGAGAGTCGAAACAGGGTGCAGTCCGTCGATGCGCTTGCCCCCACCACCCCTCTTCGCACCTTTTGCTTTCTTTTTTTACCAGTGGATCGATCTACCGCCGTTTTCAAGATCCTGAGCCGATTGTGGGGCGTCCTGGTCAACCTCGATAACTGGTTTTAGTCGGGCGGTTGGCGAGCCCACGGCCCGAGAGCCCAGTATCGCTATCAGCCTCATCCGAAGGCTGCAACATGATATTTACCTCGTTCGTAGCAGGGAATATTGCATCGTTTTACATTTGCAGGTCCATGACGCTAGCCGTTGGGAGGCAGTTGGAGATGGTTTGGGAGTAGGCTGATCTGCGACGTTCCCTAGGGGTCAACAGTCGCAAAACCGGTGGTGGTCAGTGCGGGCTGGCTTCGTCTGTCTGTGGAAGGAGCGAAAGGACACCGTGCGCTAGCGGCAGCATCCCTGCCGTCCGTCGTTTCGTTTTGCCCTCCCTACACAGTACCTTACCGACCTTACGAAGAGCGGCTGGGATGCCGGATCGATCCCACTCCCCACCGCGACTCCCCACCCACGTCTCGATCGAATTTTGGGATTCCCATTCCTTGTCATCTACAATTGCATGTGCCTTTCTTTGTACGGCATTTGGCGTCTTGTTGCCGCGATCGCGCCGGTACTATCTACGGTTCGTATACCGTGCCTCTCGACAGCGGTTCCCCCTGAGCCCGCCCGCCCAGCGATTTGGATCTGTCTCACTTGTCCCACAAAAGTGTCCCAATCCGTCCAACCCTCAACACTCGCAGCTCCTGCAACCCTGGAACACTGAGCCAGGCGCTCATTCGAACCACTAGAGCCCGCAGCCGCATGAGCGTCGCTGCATACCCACACTGTCCAGCCGCATCTTCGGCGCTGGGAGACACTTCTCTGGCTTGCTGCTCTCTGCGTTGCGCTGAAGGACAATTCAGCCAATCCAGCCGGCCTCCACTCAGGCACAGCTTCGCCGGGTTCTTCGCCGCCAGCTCGCTTCTTCGTTGCCCACCGATAATGGTGCGAGTCTCATAACCCCCCGCCCCCTTCCTTCTTCCGAAGCCGGTGGTCCGCTACTAGGCTTTCTTCCATCAAATTCCCGTTACCCCTTTCTACCCTGGCAACCGCCAGCCCGGCCCATCGTTCGGCGCCGGCCCGCCCTGACTTTGTGTGCCATTGGTCTCAGCCGAGAGATGCTCGGCAGCTTGTGTCCGCCACCTGACTACCCCTCTGGATGCAAGGGGACTTGAAAGCTCTCTGGCGACTATGCTGTGGTATCTGCTCTACCCGATCCGAGGGTGCGTTACCCCCTGATCCCCACGCCCGGCTCGCAATGTCGTGTATCTTTCGTGACCATATTGACCACCAAGCAGGACGACCGAGGCCCCTGTATTGGCCCCTACGCATCCCCTGCGAGCAGCATTCTCGCGGTATGGTGTCTGGGCCGCTCGCCATGTTCAGATCGTGTTGCCCATATCAACGGCGATCGTCTACGTGTTCCTTTATATGTTCCCATTCCTATATACGACTGACACAACCAACATTACTAATGGAGTCTCCAACCTTCCCCTCCATGTCTGGACGGATGCCCAGCCCCTTGACGATCGCGCTGGTCTGGTGCCCGATGTCATCATGCGCTCTATCTGGGTTCATGGCAGTTCCATGAAAGCTCTCGACCGCAATGTGCTGCTGGGGGCGCTCGAGTTGCAAGACGAGGTTCTAGGATCCACGACGAACTTCAACCCTCGCCAACCTGCTCCTCGCCAGCCTGCGATAGCCCCCGACTTTCCCGACCCCACAGTCGATCTTAGTCTCGCAGAGCGAGACTCCTTCCACATCATAAATGGCGTGACTGACAAGTCCTGGTTCTTTCACTCGCCCCTCCAGTACTGGTCCGGAAACAGCAGTAATATTGCCAACGATGGTGATATTGTTTCGACTGTCAACGCTAGAAAGACGCAGTCAACGTCGGTTAACGTCACCTTGAGACACTCCATCGTATTTAGCGGCAAGCGCTTTGAGGAGAGGAAACTTGTCGCGGCGGATGCCCTGGTCATCACTTTGATTCACCTCCGAGACTCTCCTGTCGGCAAACAGTGGGTCAGGAAGCTGGAGGCGGTTGCTAAGAGCCCCCAAAACATGTGGAGAATCGTCTCTGAGGGTGGGAGTCAGCTCTATGAGTTCCAGTTTCGCCCCATGTCGTGGTTCGACCTGGTCGTTCTGAGCATCGCATACTCACTCACGCTGGTCTACCTCACCATAAGTCTCTCAAGACTCCACGCTGTCAAATCTCGGCTTGGTCTCATGGTGACGATAATATGCCAGATTGCGGCATCCATCGTCTCTAGCTTCACCGTTTGTGCCATCTTCAAAGTCGACCTGTCGCGTATCCCCTCCTACGCATACCCGTTGGTGATTCTCTCTATCAGCATGGAGAACTCACTGAGGCTTATCAACGCCGTCATCATGACTTCTTCGAGCATCAACATCAGCGCCAGGATAGGAGAGGCCTTTGGTACAACGGCTCATGTCGCCGTCGCAAATCGACTGCAGAACCTTCTGATTCTCTTCATCTTATCTCGAATAACGGTTCCTGGGGTTGCCGCGTTCTGCACATTTGCCGCCGTCGCTATTGTCTTTGACTTTTTCTATCTAGCCACCTTCTTCCTGTCGGTCCTTAGCGTGGATGTGCGACAGCGAGAGCTTAGCGACCTGGAGAAATCATCGCTCAAACGAACGAAACTTCAGCAATCAAATGGTGGTAATTCGGCTTGGGCGAACACCCTCAGACAGATTCGTCTCGGCGATGTTGCTCTGTCTACTCGTATTGCCGGTACCATTGTGGTCCTTGGGTTCGTTCTTACTGCGCAGCTGCACTATGCTCCCGATAGCGGCCGTCGGTGGTTGGACAGAATATTCACCTTGTCCTGGAAGAGTACTGGCGGTAAAGCGCTGAAATCTTCGCTGTTGAGCGATATTCATCAAGCTAGAAGTCCAACCTCCTGGCTTCGTCTCCAGGATCACGAAACCGCGCGAGAGGTCATAAACGTCGTCAAGCCTTGGGCACATAGCTATGTCGCACTCGTCTATGACCCTGTCGTTTTCGTGCTTAACGGTTCCGATCGAAATTCCAGTGTCAAGGAGCCATACTTCTTGCCCGCTGTTTACGACTTTTTCCATCACGAAATCTATCGTTTTACGATTATGCTTATGACCGTGGTGGCTATGATCCTGCTGTTTACTCGGTATCTTCTCCGGGACGGTATCAAACAACCTGGAGATCCGGAGCATCCCGAAAACGAGCCTTTGCTGTCAGTTCAGACACTCAGCAGAGACCACACACTCGACGTTGTCATGATGTCGGCCTCCCCAGATGGATACCTTATTTCGGTTGGACTTGATCGAACCATTCAAGTTTGGGATGTCCCATCCGGTGCAAAGAGTCGCGTACTGTGTGACTCCGGGATACCTCTTGAGAATCCCTTCCCAGTTTTGAGCATGGCCATCGACGATGATTCGAAGCGCCTGGCTTTAGTGTCGTGGAAAGCAGTCTTCTTCTGGGACATTGAGCAACGACAATGGGGTTCATACATACGGATCGATTTGGGCGGTTACAGGCCAGAAGCGGTATTCTTCAACCCCAAAAAGGCCAACGCTCTACGATCACTTGTTGTGGTGAAAAGAAACGGCACCATGATGGAGTTGCATCCTGGTGATGATAAACTCATGGAGTTTGTTGTTTGCAAGACACCTCTGGTCTTAGCTGTGCCTTTTGCAGAGTGTAAGTAGCGCAAAAGTCTGGATGTGCTGCTCAAGGAGACTAACGCATCTTCAGACTCCTCAACCCAAAATACGTCCCGGATGTCAATTATCACAGCGTCTAGAAAGAGCTGTATTCATATAGTGAACCAGGATGAAGATGGCTGGGCGTCCAGAGAAGTGAAACTCACGCACCAAGACCCAGAACGAGGCCCGAGGGGTATCCACTCCCTGATACCTATTCCATCATTATCCCTCTATCTGGTCGGCCGATCCCATGCAGTAGATTTGGTGGACCTGGAATCGTCCTGCATTATTTTCACACTCCGAACTGAGGCGATGAAGCAGGGTTCACTGCGCCACATTGCGCCGGTACGGGTGCAACACAATGGTTTGGCATCATTGACGTTGGCGTACGTCGATGCCGACACGGATGACTTGATTGTCCGCACCTATCTACCCGAAGACGAAACAGGGGTCATATACTCGTATAATCCGGTGGATGCTAAGAACGGCCATCGGCAGTCATGGGCTGCAGAGCGGGAGGTCACGAGGCGCGTTCGGAGACCTGGGGCTTGGGAAACACTGTCAAACGGAAGTATCGTAGGTGTGCGGCGACGACCAACTGCGAATGGAACGAAGAAGCAACCACAGGCCACCATGTCTATATTCCAGCGTCTCGGTGTCGGCCAAAATGATACAAAGCCCTCCTCCAGAGGCCAAGACGAGGCATGGGAGGCATGGGTCATTAGCCATCTCGAGACCACCGGCGACATTGAAGAAAGACTACTCGACGAACACCCAGGGGAAAGGAGTTCAAGAACGAGGGGGCATGTTCCTAGCCAACTGATGATCTCGGAGCTCGGGCCGATGGCTAAGTTTGGCACGACGAGCGTTGCCGTCGGGTTTGGGAACGTGGTCAAGGTGATTAGTGTCGGACATGAGCACTTTGACAACACGCAAGACCGGCTTAGATCGGGCGGAGATATGAGAAGTATGATGATTAGGAGGAGGAAAACGGCGGGGTTAACTAAAATCAGGGCGAGCTACTGATATCAGTTTGGTTGGGTCTGTTGGTCGGGTGGCACGATGAATTTCTGGCGGTTTGATCTTGTTTCGTTTCTTCATTATACCCCATAGTGTTGTGTATCTAAATGTGGCAGGGAGAAATGGCCCTGGGCTGGCATATGATGGTCTTACCTAGTTGGCAATGCTGTCAGCTCTTTAGCAACAAGCTATGAAGAGGGCCATGTACAATACCATCTTAGTGTTGTTGGATGTTCATTGCATGTCGCACATATCAGGCGGGGCCCGTTTGTTTCGAAGAACCGCCTAGGTAGTGTATATATTAGAGAATATCAGACGTAAACTGAACGTGACGAGTGTGTCATCGAATTAATAACGTCATAATTATAGGCGCCGCTGTACCGTGTCTCGGGATCCATGTCCTGTCTAGGTCTCTGCCTCGTACCTCGTACACCTCTCTACATCATCTACTGGTCATTAACCATAAGTCATACCCTGTCCTTTTTGAGGCGGCGCAGCCATGCCCGATCGTATTCTCCGTGCGCCTGTCCAAACCTGAACTCTGCGCTCATCAACCACTTGATAATATATCCCGGCCTGTGTCTCGCAGCTCGCGTTCTCCAAATTAAAATAATAAGAAATGGTGTACAAAAAATGTAGAAACCTGTTCATGCCGTCGACAACCATTGTGATGCTTCCATCGTAATGCCGACAGATTCCTTCATCCGAGCAACACGGGGCCTTTTTAGCTCGTGAAGTCTGCATCTGTACAAACGCAGGATACCAGGCCTGGATGCCTTGCTCTCCCGAAGAGGTGAAGGGGATTCTCTAGCCACGTTGGTCTGGGAGCTCAAGTCCTTGTCCTTCGCGCGTGCGAGTGTTGGTGCTGCCGGCGCGTGGTGCTCGCAGACTGGTAGGCCGATGTGTCGAACCATGCCTTGCACTCTTCGCAGGCCTCGTCCATGCGAATCGTCTGCCAGACGTCGCGCTCTGCGCAGGGGGTCTGGATGAGGGACGCATCACGGCAGAATCGGGCGAAGCTGAAGCTTGTGTGCTTGCAAAGAAATGCGTGGGCGTAGTATTTGCACATGGTGGGCGGTTTGTGGGTTGGTCTTCTTGGTTGATAGACTGGCTGATGCTGAAATTGTGGAAAGTGTGGTGGTAGATGGTAGACCGGAATGAATGGCTCTAGTCGTATGGAGATGAAGTTACTGATGAGGGGGTAGATGAGGCTCCGGGCAAGCGGCACAGGCAGAAACAACACAGTACGCAGGCAGCCGCTGGGCGTGTTTGTTACTTGAAGCGAGGGTAAGGGGAGTCGGGGACAAGGCTCGTTCCGTCCAGCCGGGTCGCTGTGCCTTGCGGGGAGGTGTTAATGGGGTCTAATATGGCGGCGTCATAATCTGGAGGCAATGGGTTGGTGGTCTTTTTATCGAGGCAAATAGGGTTCGGCTTGGCGTCGGTACCGGCGATAGGGGTCGACTGAGCTGAGCGCGGGAAGAGTGGCGAGAACTCTGGTGTGCAGCCTCACCTATGGTGTCCCAAGGCAGCACTTTGTTGCCTGATTGGGGTGGGAAGGGCTGACAGGAACGCTGCAAGCCGTTTGGTCGGGTGAAGAGGCTGAGTACTCAGCTGCCTCCCGTATTGGAGCAGCCTCAGCTTCCACGCCCACACTTTCGGGTGTGTGACGTAGTGCGGTCAATCAAGTGGCTCGACCAAAAAGCTCGCGATAGCTGAAATTCTCGGGTTTAACCAGAAAACCAGGAAATGAACTGCAAGACGTGCATACGGGAAGAGGGAGGATGGGTACGATTCCCTTGCAATCGGTTTTCCATTCGACTTTATACGAGCAAGAACTATGAGATGAATAAGGCATTTGGGACGACGGACTGGTCTCAGACCACTGGGGCAAGGACTCTCGGGGCAGCGCGCCCATCCGCCGCGGCCTTCTAGCAAGCAATGTTTTGATGCAGAATACCGGTCCCGGTGGCCACTCCGGTCGAGTCCGCACGGAGCGGCCAATGGGAGCACCTGGAGAACCGAGCGGAAGACGGCCCGGAAGTTAATTCAGGCATGGCGTATGCTCCCGGGTCGTATCTCGAGCTCAGACTCTGGTCACTTGACCTGAGTAGCGTCGTCGGTGACAATGCGATTGAATGTCGGCTGTTTCTCCCCTCCCCCTTTTTTGACCGCCCTGACTCTACCACGTTCCATGTTGAGACACCGTAGGGCTGCATGCAAGCCGAAGAAAACTGATGCCGTGAAACGAAGCAAAAAAAGAGAGAGAAGGCCTCGCAATTGAGGAAGGCAAGTCTGAGCAGATCGACATACGGGGGTGCACGTTGCTGAGGACACTTTCCTGAGTATTCAGGAGGAGTTGTAAGTCTGGCTCGAGGATTATTGTTCACTCAAGGAGGTGGAAGCAATTCGATCAAGCCGGGGTGTTGTAGTGGTGGTCTTCACCGCCTATTCCTTCCCGCGTCGATGCACCGCTGGCACTTCAAGCAAGAGGCCGATGAGGGTTGCCTGCTGAGCTGTCAGGAGGGAATGCACTGTCATGTCGTGTAAAGCCGATAGAAACGCGAACAGATTGAGGGAGGGGGTCGCGGTCGCATATTTGGTGGCCAAGCGTGATGATCCTGGAGGCCCAAACAGCGCATAACAGAGGGAGTGTTAGTGGAAGGTTGACACCTCGCTGGCACCAATTGCGCTGACAGTCGCTTTTCAGGTCGAGACGTCGTCACAATTTCAGGAGGCTGGGAGTTGAAAGAGAGGCCCACGGCGACCGCGGCCGAGGTCCCGCAATTTCGGATCGGGCATCGGAGGCAAGGATAGTGTTGATCACCACCGGCCTGAAAAATGGCCCGGGAAAGAAGGCTCCGCAACCTGTATTCCGTAACCCGTAGATGCGCGTCTTGTGTCCCGCTGCCTGCACCACATAAACGCGTACTGGCAGACACGGGACGTGACATGCAACGTGCGACAGGTTCTCGAATCAAGGACCTCGTACGCAGCGAGACTCGACGGGAAACGTGGCTCTCAGCGCCCAGCGAGGCAACCTCGGAGGCTGAAGTGTCTCAGAGTCTCAGACAGTCCCGTTTGCGCGGGCGGCTCGAAGTCCGTCTTCTGTAATCTGAAGAGGCCGTTTGATCCCGAGGCGCCTATAAGATTGCAATTGTGATAGAGAAGCGATGCGCGGAGAGGACGGCGAAAGCCGAGCACCTCAAAATCTCAATCGGGAAAATCCATTTGCACCTCGATCCTGGGCGTTCGGGAAAGCGTGTCCCGTGGCGCTTGCCGCGACGGACCAGGGTCTGCAATCAAGCAGACAAGGCCCACTAGCAGCCGCCACAGTGCGCCGCATCGAGCGCGCGCGCGGCCTGTCAACAGCTGGGAGTACGGCTGGAGCACCTGACTTTCCAGTTCATCGCAACCCCAAATTCCCATCACAGTTCCCGTCCCTCGGGCTGCAGTTCGGTTTGCAGCTGCCAACAGCACAACCTACGAACATCCGCCACCAACAACCTACCGCTCACCCAAGTCGTTCATTCTTTCGTCTTTCTTGGTGCTTTCCGCGGAGCATCACAGTCTGCTGTTTGATCTTGAGGCTGGATCTCAAGAGAGTCTGAATTCGTTCCGTGCAGGGGACAGGGAAGAGCAAGCGCACGTGGCTGGGCTGGCGCCAGCGCGTCCTTCGTCAACCCAGCGAGGCGACGAGATCTCACTTCTCTCCTCTTACTCGTTCTCACGTTTCGTCGAGCGCGATCCCTCTGCCGCGTTCTTTTATTCTCCGTGCTTCTCCGTCGTTGTCCAATCGCTGGACCCGCCTGGAAGAAGTCGTGGGTCGCCGGGATATGCAGTCGCCAGACTCGCCCTGATTGAATGACGGTGGACAACTCACCTTGCAGGTCTCCATCTGCACCTTTAACGGCTACCATTCGCTTCTCAGCCCACACCCGACCCGCCGCCGCTCTTTCGATGCCTCTGCGTATGACATAGCTTGGTCTTCGGTACTCATTGTCGCTCATTCAGATATTTCGTCGGCACCTAGATTTTTGGAATCTTGGACTCCTGGTCTCACAAACACGGTGGTTGCGTGGTCGGCGTTGAAGGCTTCGGCTGCTCACTTGCAGCATCCAAACACACCGGCAAGCGACGGGACCCACTGTCGACACTCGTTCATGCACGAGACCCTCGCCCTCCGCTTGTTGCTGCTCAGTGCTGCACGACTCCTTTAAGACACATCCAGCCCTGGCCCGCGCAGCTGCCCTCGTCGCAGCCACGCCCGGCGCACACGTCCTGCTCGAACAATATTCAAGTCCTGGAGCCGTTCAGAATCCCGGTTGTTTACCTCACCTCATCAACTGTTACGCTTTCCTCGAGCTCAAGGGAAACCGTGGCCGCCCCCGGAAGCAGCCAGGCCACCATTGACCGTCAATTGGGGCCAAACCGGCTTCACGGCCAAGTGCCTGACGTGGTCGCACTCGGGACTCCACTTTCGCCCCAGACTGGCTTCTAGCCTCAGACGAACCTCGACGACGCAGGTCAACCAGTTCACCGCCGTGTGTCCCAAACAAGCGCACGGCCCTTGTCCCAAGTTGTTCTGAGCAGTCCCACGACCTCCTAGGATCCTTCAGCCCGCGTTTTTTCTGTTGCAAAACATCACGGCGGCGCGGAATCTCACCTCAGGAAAATAAACAACTCAGTTGAAGACGTCGCCATGCCCAGTCTTGGAACAAGTCAACCCGCACCTCCAAATCTGAGCCTCAACTCTGCCACGGTCCAACTTCCCGGTAGGGCCGTTTCCTGGATCCACTAATTCGTCCTCCCGCCTGTACAAAATTACCTCTCTTTGGGCTCTCAGGTTTCGCTGTATCATATTGGTCAGTGCTCCTCCAATGGTGTGAGCTGCCCCCCCGTTGCCCAATTCTAACCCCCAATCTGCAGTGACTGTAATTAAAACCAGAGGCCATTGACCGGCAGCTTCCTGGTTCGAGTACCGGGGTTTTGACATCTCACTCCATCAGCCTTGGGTTGATACGGGAAGTCACCACATTCTGTGTTAGAAGGCATCATTGATGCGCCGTGTGTCTCATCTCGGCAGTCGGTCTTTCATCCATTTGGGCATTTCTGGGCGGAAGGCATCCCCTATCCGGTTCTTTGGCTGTGACAGGAGTGGTAATCCCGGGGTCGTAGGCAACATCATCACAAAGTTGGTTATCGCCGTCGTCAGCCTCCCTCATCAGGCCGCAAGCATTCTATTTTCGATACATTCTCTTCTTTGGACGACTTTTTTGATGTCAACACGAGGCTTCTGACCTCTTTTGTGGTTTGGTCTGCGTCCTCTGCAGCGCAACTTGTCAGCTGCAGACTAGCTCTCAGGTATGTCGACAGTTCCTTTGGCGTTAATGCGTTGTCTTCGTCTCGAGTCTTGGTAGAGATGATGTCGTCCGATAGACGATTCCGTCCGACGTGGTATTCTACCTTGCTAACTTGGACCCAGATATTATCGCGAGTTCCGCAAAGCCGGCCACCGATCCCATGGCTTCCTCAGAGGTCGACCAGAAGTTTCTTGGCAGGCTTGCCAAAGCCGTCGAGAATGAGAATCCCCTGCTAGCCCAGATTTTGTTCAAGATCTTGGGACTCAGCATCAATCTCTCGAACCAGCTAATAAAAGCACAAAAACTGCGCCGACACGGTACGACCGACACACCGGAGGCGCTGGAACTTACCTTCCACATTATCTGGCTGTCTAGAGAAGGCCTGGTCTTGCTGAACCAATACGTTCTCCCCATGGTGGGCGAGTATGTCGAGCTTAAGGTGTTAGCGTACAAGCTACGAGCGTCCTTCTACCACATTTATGTCCTCTTTCACAACACGCCGCCTGTGTCGACAGTCAGCACAAATACCCCCGAGGGTCAGACATCGAGCACCGTACCCAGCATAGCGCCCACCCGGGTGGACAAGGGAAAAGGAGTCGCGACAGATGATGATCTTGAGTTTTCACGAAGCTCGGCACAGCCGATACGGTCCTATGAAGGCGGCCCTGTTGGCCCTCCTCCCGGGTTCGGCTCGGACCGCCTGGAATCACCAACAGCATTCCTCCTCGAACCAGGGGACTATCTCCCAAAAGCTCATAGGTGTTTTCAAGAAGCTGTACAGCTGTCAGATGAGTTACTCTGGGGATCGCATTCACTTCGGCTCTCTGTCAAGACCGAGTATGCCGCATTCCTCTACGAGTGCGTGCACGACAGAGAGGCCAGCCGGAAAATTGCGCAGAAGACCATTACTGAAGTGTTTGACTCTACTGAAGGCATCGCGGATGATATGTTTGTCGACTCTAGCGCACTGGTGGACGTGCTTGGAAAGATGATGAAACGCGGGCTTGGATCAAGCAACACCCTGAGAAGCAAGGCCCAAGGGTCAAGCTCTGGCACTCAAGGAACACCACGGGCTGAGTTCGCGGCGGTGACGGACGGGAACACCCATGCCCCGCCGCCGGGGATGATCTGACCCTCTCGTGTTCCTTCTTTTACGATTTCTATGTCAAATGTTTGCATGCATGACGGCTCTGGAAACGAGCCGCTCTGGTCACAGTCTTGTAATTATATGTTGGAATAAACCGCCTTGTGTATTCTGGTCGGTGGTTTGAGATTTGTTGGGTTACATGATGGCATTTTGGCTTCTGCTTTCCTTTTCGTTCGATATTGGAATCTGTTCTTCTCTTGTCTGATGATACCCGGAGCGTCGAAAGCGGGCGACGGTGTCTTGGAAGAATGGTGGGCTATAGAGGCTGTTTTACCTCCTTGTGTGCATTCTAATCTGTAATATTCGGGAGCGAAGTCGTGTGGACGATTGGCCGAATGGAGTTGCTCGGAAGGCGTTGATATCGAAAAGCATTCGGAGCGGAGATGTAGCCAAGCTGCCGCTGTGTTACAGTGAGGTGTAGTTTAGATCTTGATGTCAATCACCTCGTGGAGAGGTTTCGGCAGTGTCTTGTCCGTCGCCTTGTGGTGCTCTGTTCCGCGGCCATCCATTTCCGTTCTGTGCAGGGCCGGCAACCGCCGTCAGTTGACGACAAGTCTCGTTGCGACCGCTTATCAGGGCACGATGTCGTGTTTACTTCCCGTTGCAATGGGCATTGATAGTCTGAAGAAGCCTTCGGCAACGAAGTCTGCATGTTGTCAAATACCTATTAGTGGGTGATTACAATTTCGTGCAGCTTGCCGCCCCTACTGACATCATCGCATCCTCAGTTCCCAGGCCTATCTTCTGCCATGAAGTGATGCTCGCTCGCATTGGCACACCCCTTTTCCCGCCCCGCATTTCTTTTTTACGTCTCCGTCCTTAAAACCAGGAAGGCCATTTTGAAGAGAACAAAAAAGATTAAAACTAAAATAGCGATGATTTCCCACACTCCTTACTTTTACCAATGGACAGAAGTAACACAGAGCGGTAAGCAAAAACAAATGCTAGAGGGCAAAAGGGCAAAAAGAATCTCTCCCGCCGGGAATTGAACCCGGGTCCCGAGCGAAAGTCATTGTTAGGTGACAAGCTCATATACTGACCACTATACTACGGAAGACTATTGGTGTGAGCACCAATTGTAGCGAGGGATTGTTGAAAATGGGATCGCCAAACTGGGTATATGATAGCGTGGATTCAAGCAACACCATCACTTTTGCATCAAACACTTTGCTTCTGGGGTGTCGAAGAAGGGGTGGTGACTGGTTTCCGGTGAGTATTGGGCTTTGTGATGGGTTTCATGTGGATATAGAGAATGCTCGTATGCTTCACAACTGGCTGATGGGGCTGTTCTCTGAGGTAGGTACTTCGTACCTGCTCCTCCATTGCCAACCATCGTGGCATCAGCAGAACATGAAGTTTCGTTGTCAACTCGATTTGCAAGAAGTTTGGGATCACCCAATAGCTGAGCCGCATCAGCTTCATACCGAAGGCGAGGACAGATATCCAAGTGCGGGCTGGGCTCATGTCCCATGTTGCCTGTTGCCTAAGGTGAAAGCGAACGTTGGCGGCTGCCTGTTCGAGGAAGAGTGACTGCCTGCAAGCTAGCAACATGAATGATTTCAGAAACCAACGGCTTTAGAACTTCACGGGGGGGCTTCATGTTCTCGTATTGGTCATGCATTTGAGTGCGTTCCTCTGTTGACCCGATCTCCTGCTATGATAAGGGTAACCTGACCATACTCGCCGTACTGGCCGTGTGTCTTCGATACGCCATGCACTATCAAGCAGATGGACTTACGAAACATTCACCACGTGCATCATATCAAGCAGTTCACGCATCAAGTAAAGTCCAGTACACGTCCGCGCCAAAACCATAGACATTATGATCCTACAAAAAGGCCTCGGCTCTTTTTCCCAAGGCCTCCCAGACTCAGTGGTATACCTACAAAAACATGTAAAAGGGCCTTGCCCATTCACCCAACGCGTTCAGATATTGTCCGAAGGCCTCAATTGCCCAAAGTAACGCCTCCCGAAATCCACTCGAGGCCTAAAAAACTTCCACCAACGCCTCCTAAACTCTTTTCGATGCCTAAAGGACATCCTCTCAGGCCTGGCGGGGCCAGAGGGCCGGCATGCCCGGAAAGAAGGCGGGGGCGGCAGCTGGGGCGGCAGTGTTGGCCGCAGCCGGAACGATGACAGCTGGCGGCAGCAGAGCCGGGTGATGGGCCGGCGCAGGGGGCGGACCGTGGACTGGGATCGCGCCAGGAGGGACAGGCGCGCCGGGGGGAACCGCGATGAGCGTGGCCGGAATGGGGCCGTGGGCGGGCTGGGCCGGTGCGTGGACCGGGACTGCGCCCGGGGGAGGAGGTGCGCCGGCCGGGACGGCGATGATCATCGCCGGGAGAGGGGCTGCGGCTGGCTGGGCGGGCTGGGCCTGGCCGTAGGTGCCGTGGCCAGCGAAGATGATGCCATGCGGCATGGTGGTGGCTGCGGGCGGGGGAGGAGGAGGTTGCAGGGTGGCCTGCAGCTGGCACCAGCGGGTTGAGACGGCCGCGGCGCTGCGCCCCATGATCGCGGCGATGGTGTCCCAGCTGGCCTTTCCAGCATGGGCAAGGATGAAGTCATCCTGGGCGTGATTCCAGGTGACCGAGGGCTCGGTCGTGGCGGCGGGCCGGGAGGTAGGGAGGGCCGGAGTGGGCGCGGACGTGGGCTGGGCTGGGGCGGCAGCGGGAGTTATGGGCGCTGTGGTGAGCTCCTCGTAACGGCGCTTGCACTCTTCAACGGGGTGCCCGGTTATAAGAGAGGCGGTGGCCCAGATGGAGTCCTTGTTGTTCGCTTGAAGAACACAAAAGTCCTCCGCAGCGCTCCAGGGCTTCGAATACTTGGGTTTGCCCTTGTCTGACGATTTAGCGCCAGACGAGGCCAAAGACTGGTCATTCTGAGGCACGAGGTAAGCAATAGCGAACATGAAGGCAGGAGGGATGGAGAAACAAACCGAGTTCTTCGCCATGTTAGGCACGAGGGGACCGGTCGATCGAGTATTGTCTAGCTGCTGAGCGATGCCGTTGATGATGGGATGCGGACCACGCAACAAACCACCAGGTATTTCAGGATATGGGCTGTCACTACCTGGAATCGGGCTGGAACAGGCCGCTTGCGCTTTGCGGTGGCGGATGGGTTTTGTTTTCCGATCGAACTCTTTTCGGGAACTGACGTGTTCTGGAGAGGAGCGGCTTCAGAGTGGTAGGAGCCGAGAAACTACCAGGTAGGTCAACAGAGGCAGCCAGAGGAACCGCGATAATGACAGATCGGTCCTGGTTGGAAACTGGAGTTCGCTTGAGAAAAGAAGTGAAGTATTCCGAACCTCGAGCCTTCTACAACGGAGAAGGAGTTGGTGGCAGGCTGGGGAACGAAGCTGGATTGCCCGGAGGAAATCTCTGGGTAGGAGCGAGGTTTGGCACGTTGCCAGTTAAAGGCTGGGTGCTCTGTGCGTTGCTGGTTGGAAGTTGAATGAAGAGCCTGCGGGGGAGCCATCCAGAGACCTCACGTGCTTCAGGTAGTGGCCAGAGCAGCAATGGGCGCTTCGTCTTTAGAACTATCGCTGACCATTGCCTCCGTATATTCTCCGTCGTCAGATGTTTCCGTCGATTCCGTGTTCTCGCTACGAGACTAAACCGTCTTCTTGAATCTTCTGGTTTCTATTGCTTCAATCTTTTGCTTGGTCTTGTGGAGAATGGTCTTTTCCTTTTTGCTTCCTAAGACTGTGTGGGATCACATCTGGGCACGGCGTGCCATCCCAGTCTTCAGTCGACCAATCCAGCCCTGACTAGTTGCTTGATTGGTCACAGCCACTGTCAACGCAGTTTTCGGATGCTGAGTTGCCCGACCCAAAGTGTGATGGGGAGTCGAGGGAGCAGTTCTTCGAATACGTCAACCAAAACATCGGACCCCTCCATGTTGAAGGGGCTGAGGGCAGTTATGTCCCTACCGCGCAAGAAAAAGCACGACAGGGCGTTTAGAAGAAGGGAGTGTACATGTTGCTAGCGGTGCTCCATGACACCAGCTCACAGCCTCATTGCCGGCATGGCCCTGGTGGTATCGTCGATCAGGATTTGCTTGAGCTCTTCGTGGGTCTTGCGGAGAAAGCCCTCGAATGCCAGGCCATGGTGGCTGTACGGCCAGCCATGGCCATCGGTGATGGCCGGGGGGTTCATGTTGTGCGCGTTGGGTCCGACGGCGGCGACGGCTGGCTAAGCGGCAGCATTGGAAGCAACCGGCATTGTAAGCAACCGGTCTCCCCGAAAAAGAGGTTAGCCTATATTTCGGTCAGACATATGAGACCCTAAAAGAGAGAACAGTCACGGTTTATCGATGGATAACACAATCCCTCCAAGCTCTGGGGCTTTTCTTCGAACGTGGGATTGGGAAGAGTGTTTGGGGAATAGCTTCTTCCACAAAAATTGAAGCATCGACGCGGAAAGGGGGTGCTTCTTGACCGACAGCATAGGATTGGATCATGGTGATCAACATAACCACTATGCCTTGTGTATGGATCCAAATGAACAGCTGGAAAGGGAAGAGTATGAACAATAGAAGCGAAGCAGGGCTGCTTCGAAGGTTTGGTGGTTGGGTAGGAATCTGGGAAAGAAAGTGCGGGTTATTGGAAGCTGTCAGGCCCAATAATAAAAGAGATTGGACGGACAGACTGACGCGTCTATGATAAGAAAAATGTGAAGAGATGCGGTACGGTCGCGTCGATGCTCTACAGCAGCATATCGAAGAAAGGAATGTCGATACAGGCAGGAAGGGTGAGGAAGAAGGATCTTCAGACTTCAAGACTAATAGGAACGAGGGAAATACAGATGGGGGTATATACCTTATTTGGGCTCAGTCTCGCCATGCCAATCGCAGTGGTCGTTACTTGCTCGTCTGTTCCCAGCAGTCATCGCTGGTCGAAGATGGAGGGCAATGTCTACCATTCGAAAACAGAAAGGATCCAATATCCAAGGTCGTGAATCAAGTCAAAAAAGCTGTAACAAGCTGGCTTGAAGAGAACAATAGAAGTTGCAGCTCCTAACAGAGGGACGACGTGGATCAATGTTGTAGGAGAATGAAGCCATCGCGGGGTAGCTGGGTGGAGGATGTGTGTTTATGAACAAGACGACAGTGCCCAGCACAGTCTGTGCACGGTACTTCTTGCTGGCTAGACTGGAGAATACCAGGAAATGTTTAACAGAGCAGACATTGCTGATTATAGCTTGGATTCCCCCCCCCCCCAACCAACCCAACCCAAAAAAAAAACGTTCTGCCGTTGGCAGTCGTGCTGTTTTAAGCCCCTGACATCGTCACAATGAAGGGTTGCGATGACCACCCCCTTTCACCACGACACTGACATCGCCTAAACGGAAAAAGGGATATGGAGGATATTGTAGATCCAAATCACGGTACGCTGAGGTCAACTTTGATCCAGAGCCCCTGAACACTGGTAAACAAAGCGAGAAGCAACATGAATGAAGCGACGTGGAATGGGGAGACCTGGACACTTGCTGCGACCTGCCAGATCATGAATAACCATCGCTATATCACATCACTCAAGCATAGTGACGTGAAACAGAGAATCGCTCAACGTAATGGGGTGTTTGGGCAAATGTGAGAGATGACGTTGGCCCGACAGAGCCTCATTCATGCGTTTGTGGTGCCCCGACCTTTGTGCTAACATGCTGACTCAGCAGGGTTTGACCAGGGAAGATGTCAGACACTCCTTCCCCTGTCCCACCCCCCTTTATTATCTCGACATCGATAAAGACGACATCCGCAAGAATGGCGTCGATTCTGCCTCTTCCGGTCAACTATGCCACTGCACTCAAGCTCATCGACGAGGCGCATGCCCAGGACCCAAGGACTGCCGAGGGCAAGAGCGATGGGACCCCGTTCGAGCTCGACTATGCCCAGAAAATGACTCGCTGGCTGGCTGTCCGCTGTCGTGAGGCTTCTCCCACGTTGCAACTTGCCTGCCGTGCACAGCACTTTCGACGGTTTGTTTTTCCATCTACCAACCACCATTGCTGCAGTCAATGTTGACATGGTTGCCAATGGCTCCTCTTTTCCTCAGATGGGAAATTCCTCGCAGCAGCTATCCTATGACGAGACCAGGCTATCTTACCTGGCGCGCCAAGCTCAAGTCGCAGGCCGCGGCACAAGTTGCTGAGCTGCTTGCATCGCCCGTCATCGAACCTGCCCTGGAGCAGGATGTCATCGATCGGGTGGCCGCCCTCGTGCGCAAGGAAAACCTCAAAAGCGACGACGAGACCCAGGTTCTCGAGGATGTCGCCTGTCTGGTGTTCCTCGACGACCAGTTCGACGGCTTTGAGAAGAAGCCTGAGATTGACGAGGACAAGGTCGTCGGCATTCTCAGAAAGACATGGGTCAAGATGAGTCCCCAGGGGCAGGCATTGGCCTTGCAGCTGGACCTCAGCGAGCGCGCAAAGATCTTGATCGAGAAAGCACTCCTACCTCAGTGAAATTAAAGCCGAATTATCACCTTTGCTTGAAGCACTTGACCGTCAGGGAATGCGCGGTTCCATCCCACGCCAGAGCTGGGGTACGTCATGCCCCGCTGCGAGTGCCGGCTCGCTGTTCGGTGTAGCCCATTCCGGATGCTAGCCCTCGGCCACCCCCGCGGTGACTGCAAATCCCGCTCACACTCACAAACCCTCAGATTCCGCCCCGACATCACCCCGTTGCTTTGGCCCCTTTTTATTTTTTGAGAAACTTTGGTACCATGACGGCCAAGATACCCCACGCCGAGCTCTCCCGACATTCCACACGTTTGGATCTATGGCTGGCCATCAACGGTGTCGTCTACGATCTCACTGAATTCGCACCTGTACATCCAGGCGGTCTGGAATTCCTCCTGCGATACGCTGGTCAAGATGCCACAGCCGCTTACAATGAAGTCCATTCGCCTGACCTCATCCAAAACGCTCTTCCTCTATTCGATCAGATCAAGCGGATAGGCCTCTTAGACAAATCCTCACCACCAACCACCAGCCCACACCCCCCTGTGACTGCTCCCCCAAAACCGCCCCTATCCTCCCTAATCTCCACCTACGATTTCATGCAAGTCGCACACGCAGCCTTCCCGCCCAAAACCGACGCCTTCGTCTTCTCCGCCGCAACCGACCTTATCACCCACAACGCCAACACCTCCACCTACGACCTCATCACACTCCGGCCCCGCGTCCTCCGCGGCGTCGCCGCCCCCATCTCACTCGCCACAACCCTCCTCTCCTCCCCGACCAAAACCCCACTCTTCTGCGCCCCAACCTCCCTTGGCAAAACCGTCCACCCCCAAGGCGAGTGCGAGCTCGCCCGCGGCTGCCGCGCCGCCGGCGTCGCCCAGGTAGTCTCCACCTCCGCGAGCTTCACTCTCCGCGAGATCTTCGCTGCCACCTCCCCTTCATCTACCTCTACCTCCTCCCCTCCCTCCCCTACCCACACACACCCCATCTTCTTCCAGCTTTACGTCGACAAAGTTCGCTCCCGCTCTGAGGCCCTGCTCCGCGACGCCGTCGCCCTCGGCATCAAAGGCGTCTTCCTCACCGTCGACGCCCCCGTCGCAGGCAAGCGCGAAGCCGACGAGCGCGTCTCCGTCAGCGGCAGCAGTACCATCTTCACGCCCATGAGTGGCGGTGTAAAGGCGGCGGATGATTCCTCTGGCGGCGGCCTGGGGCGGCTCGTGGGCGGGTATGTCGACGCGAGTCTGTGCTGGGACGACATCCCGTGGCTAAGGGGGTGTTTACCGAAGGGGATGCCGATTGTGATCAAGGGGGTGCAGACTGCGATGGATGCGATGCGGGCGATGGAGGCGGGATGTCAGGGGGTGGTGGTTTCGAATCATGGGGGGAGGAGTCTGGATACGG
>Ga0247758_1000142_pt1 | contig 58137 bp, 49 predicted proteins | sample UWRJL156409C4_FD_180950 | JGI IMG/M metagenome (GOLD analysis project Ga0247758, IMG submission 180950) | Plant litter microbial communities from Arlington Agricultural Research Station in Wisconsin, United States - UWRJ-L156-409C-4 | ecosystem: Environmental > Terrestrial > Plant litter >... | reverse complement strand
ATCCAGCCACACTGTTCTAACCACACTGGCCGGGTTAGGGTTGTAAAAACCCAACACTTATGCTTTTCAGCGTTAAGATGTTTCTTTTCATCTAAGACCCTGCACAGCATAAATAGGTTATTACTGTAAACGTTATAAGAAGAGTACGCAACTCCCCTAACCGTTATGTAGTGGTTATAGGAGTTGCTCTTACTGGCCACCTTATAGTCTGATAAGTTTAAGTGTCAGCAGTAACTGCACTTTACAGGTATAACGATCTTAAAAGTAAGGATAAACTTAACGTTAGCGATATAACGTTTAGTTAACAAAGACGTTATGTTTCTCCTGGTTTTAATTACCTAATTAGAAGATATAATAACTGGAGAAGGGAAGAAGGAAAACGCATAAGCAGTTGTTTATAGGAAAGGAACGTTAAAGAAGGGGAATCGTATAACGACCCTACAGGCCGTCACGTAAGCCGGGGCGGCCTAACAATTCCCCTGTAGAAGGAACAGTGCAGGAAGGCAGTACATATTATATTACATATTGGGCTAAGGGTGTAAAGACCCGAAACCCTTATAACTAATTATTAAGTAATTACTCTAATCTTATTAAAAGCATAGTGATTACAGTAAGTAAAGGTATTCTGATCACTCTAATTACTCCTTACGCTAGGTAAGCATAGTGATTAAGGTATAAGATATCTTTTAGTTAGTTAGTATAAATAGTTATAGTTATGCCCATAATTACTGTAAGGAACTCTGGTTCCTCACGCTAGTATTTAATTATTCATTTATATCCTACTGTTCAGACTCACCTTTATATATTATAGTGACAGCGACCTACAGTGATATTAAACCCCTATCTAGGAGTGCTAGCTTAGCAAGCTGTCTTTAGAACACCCACTCAGTCTTTGGCGTCCTGCTATACATTCTGTCTTAACCCGCGCCAGTCCTCTTAAGGCCTGTGTCGGGTGCAGGTCGTAATATAAATCCTATAGGGAAGTTAAGGCTGGAAAGCTAATTTACTTTAACAATCCGTTCTTATATTTTAATAATAAATAATAATGGGTAGTAATTTTTAATTATATCCTTATTTAACGTTTAGTAATTAATAACTATATAAAGCTTACCATCTCCCTTCTTTAAGACGAACAGCACTAAATACCCTATTAGGGACTGAGACTTTATAATAAAACCGCTCTTTAAGTTCTTTTCCACATACTCCTGTAAGGCTTTTACCTGCTTAGGGTTTAAGTAATAAGGCTGGAAGTTACAGAGTTTCATTCCTGGCTTAAGTCTAATTTCGTAATCTTATAGTCCGTAGTCTGGCAGTTATAATATCTTTTTTTAAAACAGGGTAAACTTCTTATATTTTACAAGTACCTTAAATAAGTTAACTTCCTTACTTATCTATAAATTAGCTCCTTACTTCTTTTTATCTTTTAAATTATTATTTAAGTTATATAGTAAGCTCTCTAGCCCTTTAACTATCTTAATAAACCTAACCTAAACTGTGTTTAATTTTAAGGGTTTAGTACACTTTTAAGTGCTTTGTGCACCTTTAAAGCGGTTTAGGGTTCCCAGCGCTTCTTTTAAACCATGATCACAGTTAGAGGACTTATTAAAGGTAAGGTGGCCACTCCTTTAATTAATCACAGGGTTATACTTTTCCAGTGAAGGTAAACCTAGTATTATGTTATACCTTACTATTAGTGTAACGTTAAAGTCCACTTATTATTTATCCCTATCCACTTTAATTAAGAGTGGTATGTAATAGGTGACTTTTCCGTTATTATACTTATACAGGACTCCTTCTCTATTTTAAATGGGAATAACCTTCTTATACTTCTTATTTAAAAGTTTCCTTTAGTTAATTAGTAAGGGGTACACTAAGTTAAAAACACTCCTGTTATTAATTACTACTCTTACCCTAAACAGTCTCCCTTTCCTATTTATTAGGTTAATATAAATAAAGTAATGTTTATAATCTTTTTACATTTAAGTTATCACAATTATCTATCCTTAAGGTTTTATTTAACCTAACCTTTAAGTACCTCTTCTTCAACTTAAGGTTTTTGCTAACCAGTAAATTATTAGTTTCCAGGCCTTTATAAGGCCCTAGAGCAGTTTCCTAACTTTTAAAAATAAAAACAGCTCTAATAAACTTATTAGTTTATTTTCCTAAGGTTTACACATTTTAACGTCCAGTTAACTTTAAATAAAACGATATTCCGTAACTTTTTAATAAGTTAATAATACACTTTATAGGATATAACCCTAGTGATATCTTCTCTTTCCTAATTTTATTTATAATCCACTTATTTTTACCACACCTTAACCTTTCCTTTAAGGTACACAGAGCAGGACATAACTACGTAACCACTAAGTGAGGCTTTAAGTTAACACCTAAAGGGGGCTAGGTTAATTATAGTAATTTCTTAAGAATTATTATTAGTAGACTCTTTTTTAAAGGTGTAGGAAACCTAATAATGGCGTTATCCTAACTCCACTTTTATAATAGTGTAATCCTGGTTTCTTATATAAGGAAAATAATTATAAAGGGACTTAGGCCTAAAGTATTAATTAAAGATATAATTATTATATATATAATTAATCTATAACAGGTCTTTATAGCTAGAATAGTTAATATAAATAGTAGGGGTTAACGTTTAAAAGTAAGGGACAGGGGGTGTAATGCCCTGCTCCTTTTCCTTAACTACCTATTTCCATATATACTGTTTCTCTTAAGTTTCTTCTTAAAACTTAAGTAATAACATCCCAGCCTATTCTTCCATAAAGTAACCTTCCTTAATAAGTTAGTGTTTAAGTTAGTTAGTAAAGTGAACTTTATTATAAAGTTTTAACTTAATCTTAACTGCTTTGTTTTTAAAACCCACAGTAAAGGCTTTAACTTACAGGTATTTAATCTTATCCACTAACTCTTAATACCTAATCCTTAAATCTTTAACCTTTTATTAATATTTCTATTTCTTATCTTATCGGGGAACTTTTATAATTACAGTTCTAAGTAGACTAGCTTTAATATAGGGTAATTATTTAAATTAGCCCTCTTCCAGGGTGGTAAGAGTTTTAATCCACTTAATATATTTAAAATACTTAAGTGTCTTAAGGGGTATTAAAGAAAAGAGTTTCCGTTTCTCCAGCTTAATTTTTTCAGTTTACTCCCTTTCACTTTCCAGGGCTTACTTCACTTCTTAAATGGCCTGGAGAGCTAGTTTCTTAACTCCCTCTACCATTGTAATAAGGTTTAAGTTAGGGTCCTTCCTAGACTTCTTTAATTCTTAAGCTTACAGCGTAAGATTTTTAAAACCTGTAATTACTATTTAAAGCTCTCTTTCCTAAAGTCAGTCTGTAACGACTTACACCTTTAGTTATCTAGAGTTTCCACTTTAAAATCGGTTTGTAACGACCTGCACCTCCATAACTGACTTTAATAGAACTCCTTTAAGGTTTAAATACTCTACGTTTTATAAAAACTAAAGATCTTCTTTATCTACCTCTTCTTCTTCCTCCTTACTCTCCTTATCTCCTAAATCGCACTTACCTATTTAAGTGTAATTTTCCTTATTACCCATCATCCAGACGTGGACGTCTCTAAAGTTAAATTTAACATATTTTACTTTATTTAAAACTAACTTTTAACTAACTTTTTTCAGGGAGGTGTACTGTTATACTATATAGCCTTTCTTATTGTAATTAAAGTATTAGACCTGGGATATATCCTTAAGTTACTTTTACTACTATTATTATTAAGGCTTATCACAGTTAGGCTAATTCTAGTAATTTACTATACTAATGTCCATTAAGCCAGGGTAAATGTTATAAGCAGTGCTTTAATATCGGTAATTAACACAGTAGGGCTTCGGCATATTTTTTCCATTAATTATAAAGGGAGCAGTACGCTAATACTACCCCTTCTTCTCTAATTATCGTTTAAACAGCCAGTTATTAATAATAATAGCCTTAATAGCGTATTAATTAAAGTTAAACGCATACTAATCTTTCTTATCAAGTTCGTCCTTAACGTTGTCTTTTAAGCCTTAGTAAAACTAGTACTTTAAGGCTAATTTATCCTAATTAACATAATACCAGTTACAGTTAAAAGCAGACAGGTACGTGGCTATTAAAGATAACTGTACCAGCTTCTCCAGGCGGTCCTCAGCTTACTTTTACTTATCCCAGACTTTATACATCTTAATAATTTCAGTCTTAAAGTTAACCTATCCTTTATACTTATTAAAAACCTTAACAGTGATAGTTTTTCGTTTTATAAGCACAGAGTTTAAATAATCCTTAATAATTACTAAAAACCACAGGTTAGGGTCACCTTTAAGCCAGCTTACAGCATAAAGGACCTTCTAATCCACCGTAATAATTACTTAAAGCTAAAAATCACACTTTATATAGGTAAGCCAGGTGGACAGTTTGGCACTTTTACTGGTAAACTTAAGTAGCTGGCCAGTTTTAAGGTTCCTGGATAACTGTTAAGTGGCTAATATGTTTCTAATCGTCATAACTATAAACACTTTATACGTTTAGAAAGCTTCAGTAAGCTTTACGTGGGAGAGTTTATCCTTATCCCCAGTTTCCATATTTTATTTAATAAGGGTAATATCAGGTACTGGGATATCGTCAGATAAGTCGTTATTCCCAGTGGGGTTAGGAAGAAGGATGTAAGCCATTATAAGGGGAGGAAAAGGGTGTCTAGGAGTTTAATAAATAGCGTTTAAAACTATAATGCTAATATCGTATTATAACCTGCACCTAACACAGGCCTTGAGAGGACTGGCATAAGTTAAGACAGAATATATAGCAGGACGCTAAAAAGAAAGGAAGCGTTTTAAAGATAGCTTATTAAGCTAGCACTCTTAAATAGGGGTTTAATATCACTATAGGTTGCTATCACTATAATATATAGAGGTAAGTCTGAATAGTAAGACATAAATAAATAATTAAATACTAGTATGAGGAACTAAAGTCCCTTACGGTAGTTATAGGTATAACTATAACTATTTATACTAACTACCTAAAAGGTACCTTATACCTGTCTTTAAGGGCAGTGTCTCTATGCTTCTTAGGGGGAGACACCACAGAGACCTTTTTCTCTATAACCCCGCGGGTCTTTATTAACAGAGACGGGTCTTAGCACAGAGACTCTTCTTGTTAGTTATAGGGGCTTCGGGTCTTTACACCCCTGGCCCAGTGCGCAGCGCCGTGCGCCCTGCTTCCTGCACTGTTCCTTCCACGGGGGATTCGTCAGGCCGTGCCGGCCCAAGCGACGGCCTGCAAGGTCGTCACACCAACCTAATTAAAAGGATAAATACCTTTTTAAGCCACTTTAAGGTAATCTTGTTATTAATCTAGCTTTTTAAGCTAACTGTAAAATATTACTCCCTAAATAGCTTTATATCCTCTAGATATTACTATTATTAAACACTTTTACCCTTAAAAATCAGAAGTAGAGGGAGGAACTAGCTAATGGCTGAGATACACTTAATAAAAGAGGTTTAAGTGCGGCTCCCCGACTTCTTTTTCTTTAAAACCCTATGTTTAAAGGTTCTTACTACTAAGCTGTTTATTCCTCAACCTTCCATAATGCCGGCTTTATCTTTATTATAGCGATTCTCTAGCAAAATAGCCTTAATCTCTAATATCTTAAAAAGATCGAACCACAGCTAGATTTTAGCTTTTATCACGCAATTAATACGTGCTAAATCTACTGATTTCGCTCTCTGGGTCTTAAGGAAGGGGTGGCGATTTAAAAAGCCGGCTATCTATCGGATACTAAGTGGCTTAAGGTTACCACGTTAGCTGATTACACAGCTAATTAGACCCTATATTTATAAATGGGTAAGAGGGCACCCAGCGGCTTGTTAAATTCGTATCCAGTTAGCTAGATGGTTTTCCTAAGTAATAAAAAGCCGTTATTAGTCTTCGTGGGCAACGGAACGAGGGAGGGCGCCGTTAAGCCGGCAGTAAAGGGTAGCTGGGGGGATGGCCCATCTCCGAGCGACGGAGCGGAGTCTTCGGGTTTGCTACGCTTCGTCGCAGGCTTTACAGAGGTCTTTCTCAGTATAGAAGATAGCCATTTCAAAGATAAATAAGTTACAAAAAGAAGGAAAAGAATTAGAAAGAAATTAATCGAGTGGTGGCTGTTTTTATTACGGCTAGGTGGTTTTAGGGACCCTAGTCCGGCTTGTTCCGCTTCAGGGGGTGTTTCGCTTCAGGGTGCACAAACTTACTCTGTAATTTCATATCCAGTTATAAACCTCTTATACCCTACAGGCTTTTATTACCCACCCACGTAACCTATAGGTTTTTACTACCTACTTACATAACCTATAAGTGGGTAGTGGGTACTTACGAAAATCCATAGGTACTGGTAATTCTAAAGCTTAGCCTGGATTGATAATACCACTTTCTCTTACCAAACTGGGTTTCACTTCCAGCCCGTGCATCACATATAACCCTTAGTGAAATGACCCGGTTCAGGCTTATTTTATGTGCACAGGCTGGATGTAACACCTAATTTGGTAAGAGAATATGGTATATAGTGTTTATTACTTGTAAGCTGTGGAACGGGGATTCTTTTAATAGGAGATATAGTGAATATGGGATGTGGGAGCAGTGTGACTACTTTACGGAGGTTAATACCACTAACTGTTAGAAGCGCGGCACTCTGGATTCTGTGGAATTGAAGGGGTTGTAACTGCGTGATTATATTGCTTTTCTTCACTCTCTTCCTCTAGCTCTGGCTGGAAGCCAGAGGCTTCTTTATAAACTTATTTTACAGGATTTAGGCTTCGTCACTCTAGTGGCTAAGGCTTATTAGCGTACTGGCAGTGCTAGGCATCTAGTTAGTGGAGCTGACTAGATGCCTAAGGCCCCTAAACCCCCTTCTTTCTAACACTAACGACAGCATTACAGGCTACACTAACATAGCTATTTTACCCCGTGACGCCGTTACTACAGGGTATAGTGCCTCTCTAAAAGTCTGTGTGTACAGGCCACCCCACTAATCTCCCCCATCCCAACACCCATTCTTTAAACATCTATTTCTCAGCCATTATTCTAGTAATCTAAGTAAAAGTACTATCAAAATAAAGCCAAGAAGACACCATTTAATATTTAATATACCAGCCTCTAGCCTTATAAACCGTAAGCCGCTGATGAGGAATTAAGTTTAAAAGGTCCCTAATAAAGTCCGGATTTATAACATCCCACACCTCTTTAATCCACACTTTTATAAGCTTTTTATCTGCCTTATTCTCCTTCAGATCTTAAAATTCAGGATATATTTAATATACTAGCTTTTTTAAACGCTTCTAAACATACTTTATCAAGTTTAGGTTTAGGCTATAAGGTGGCCAGTTAATAGGCTTAATCCTATAACTTTTCAGATATCTTAAAAAGTCCTTAAAACGATAAATAAATGTATTATCTTATTAAAATAACCTCCCTTTAGCTCTGCCAGAGTTTAATATAGGGAGTAAACTTTCTTCTAATACTTAAATATAACTAAAAAAGCTATATCCCTACCTTAGGGAGTCCTTATCCCTCTCTATAAAGATAAGTTTAAATTTACTATTTTTCTAAATAGCTGCCTACATTATAAATAAAAGAGTAGCAGTTTGTTAGGTCTGGTTAATAAATTAGTAATTAAACTTCTTATAGCTAAATCGAAAAACCTATCTAAAGCCTTTATTTAGATCGTTTTAAATAAAGCATTCATTAATATAAATCGCATTAATAAGCTCCTACTCTTGTGGCCTCCAGGTATAATAATAGGCATATTAACAGTGTGTACGATACTTAAAGAGCTTTGGCCGTTCTGTAAAACGTTAATAGCCTAACTTAAAAGCCTAAATAACACGTCGAAAAGCGCTAAAAGAGATGTTAATATCATCTTGACGTATAAGACGGCGAAGTGATTTCCACTTGATTTTCAGATCCTGATAAATATAATAAATGACCTTACACTTATCCACAGCGTTAAATTTCGTAGGACAGCCACTTCTAGGCAGAGAATTTAAGGTGTGGTGGTGTTACACGTGTTCTAAGGTCCTGTTAATAGTGTTGTGGTGGACGTGATAATCGTGTGCGATTTCAGCCTTTAGTGTGCCGGCTAATACGGCTGAGATAATGGACGAACGAGCTTCCTTTAATAGTTCCTGGTTAGGGCCGCGATTTCCGGTTATTTCAGTGCTAAAGGCTCTGGAATTAAGTGCCATGGCGGATAATTGTGGGTGGTAGAAAAGAAAGGGTGGTCGCGACACGTCGCGAGATTTGTTTGTGGGGTGGCCTGTGCACACAGACTTTTGGACAGGGATTGTACTGATAGCGATATTCCAAAATAACTAATTAAAAGCAGAGGTTTTTCTAAAGAATACAAAGCTTTGTAACTGAGCTGTGAGGACAAATTTCTTTAATCTTCCAAAGCGCCGCTCCCCAGCGTCGAGCAAGTATGGAATGATAAATTTGACGGATACATGCATCGCTATAGGCTGGCAGACAGCCTCTGTTATTGTCCACGTTTGGACTTTTTTCCCCCGAAATTGAAGTCTCCAACGCCAAGGTCGGTTTGGAGAGCCGAGTCTGGACATGGAAGTCTCGAGTTTGGGTCTTATCATGCCCCCCGTAAGCACGGCTTGATTTTCACCCTTTGTCGCCCCAACGTTGTAGTGCGGGGAAACCTGTTGGACTGCAGGCTTTGCCCCTTGCCTGAGCACGCATTTTAAAGCATTCGTTTCTCTTTCGACATCCGGTTTAGTTTAGCTCTGGAACATACAAATAATCACCCATCTACGTGTACACCCACCGGCTAAATTGACGGCGTAAGATAATTATGGCCCAGCCTGGACAGTTGTCATTTGACCCCTCGACGCAGTATTTTGAGGTCGTTGACGTGCGCGAGACCGCCGTAGCCGACCAGATCCGCGAAGGTGAAGAGTTGTACAAGAGAGCACAGGAGGAAGAGACAAATGTAAGTTCAGCTCTTCTATGGAAGCGCCTTTTCGCTGCTTTCACAGACTCCGTGATACCGGAAACCCCCCAAGCACACACCAACGCGCCGGGCTTCAGGAAATCTGTCTAAGCAAGTCAGGGCAAGCTCGAAGAGGCAGAGACCCTGCTCCTCCGTGCACAGGAGCTCTTCAGAACAGCGCCGGGATCCAGTGACATCCAAATCCTCGGCGTATCACGAGCCTTGGGCAATCTCTACCAAAAGCGCGACCAGATCCCCAAAGCCCTCGTAACGCTGCAATCCACCCTCTCGGAAGCCGAGGCCAAACTAGGCCCCTCCCATTCCCTCACCCTCGCTACCCTCTTCGCCCTCGCGGTCCTCTACCGCAAAACATCCAACCTCGCCCTGGCCCAGACCCTCTGTGAGCGCGCCCTCGCCGGCTACTCGGCCTCCTTCGAGCCCAACCATCCCTCCGCCCTCGCAGCAACAAACATGCTCGCCGTCATCCACGCCGAGCAAAACCTCCTCCCCTCCGCTGAGACGCTCTACCGCCACGCCCTCCTCGGCTACGAAGCACTCCTCGGCCCCGAGGCCACCGCGACACTAAGCGTGGTCAACAATTTCGGCCTGTTCTATCTGGAGCGCATGAACAACCTCGAAGAGGCCGCCAAGCTGTTCCGCCGCGCGGTCCGCGGGCACGAGATCAACGACGGGCCGACGCATCCGGCTACCCTTTCTGCGGTGAACAACATGGCACTTGTCCATCAGAGGCAGGGACGGTTGCGCGAGGCTGAGGAGGGGTTCCAGCGGGTGGTTAGGGGATATGGCGTGATCTACGGGGGTGGCCATACGTCGACGTTGAGGGCGATGGCATCGTTGGGGAATTTGTATGTTGATATGGGCAGGTCCGGGGAGGCTGAGCCGTTGTGCAAGACGGCGCTTGAGGGGTGTGAGGGCACATTGGGGTGGGATAACACGCTTACGTTGAAGATTGCTAGAATGCTGGGGAATACGTATGGGGCTCAGGGGAGGTTGGAGGAGGCGGAGGGGGTGTTGAGAAGGGCGTTGGAGGGAATGGAGAGGCGGGGGGAGATGGGTCTGGTCGAGGCTGAGACCTCTCAGGATCTGGCGCAGGTCTTGGAGGACCAGGGAAAGCTGAGCGACGCGGAGGGGATGTATGTGAAGGCGTTAGAGGGATTCAAGACGAGGCTGGGCCCGAATCATGAATATACGTTGGGATCGCTGGGTAATTTGGGTAGCAACTTGGCGAGGCAGGGGAGGGCTAAGGAGGCCACCGAGCTTTTTAAAGAATGCTTGGCTGGGTACGAAAGGACACTCGGGGCTTCGCATCCCTCCGCGGACGGCATGAGACAGGCGGTTCGGTATTGGAGCACGAGATAGATACGGGTCCTTGAAGTTGGGCTTTTCATTCTAGTCGGAACATCTTCGTCGGGCACTGATTCAAGAAAACGTCCAGACTTCTTGCATGGGGCACCTTGACGGTGATGATGCCGCACCGCTGTACCACTCCAACTCCATCACCATTATCTTCTCCTCCAGCCACTACCATGATGAAAACGTTGGCCTTGGGCCTCAGTCCTAGCCTGTTATCTATGCCCACCAGTATACAATGATACTCGCCTCGTCGGAGCGCAGCAAGGAAGGAAGACGGGGAGGCAGGGCCGGCACTCAGGTTCACCCCAGCCGGAAACCCAAAGACTGTCCACACATCATCTTGAAGTTCGACGACGTCGCAGTTTACGACACCAGCATAAGCCACTAGAGCCTTTGGAAAGCTACTTCCTTTCCGTGCCCCAGCTTTGACAAAAACCTCATTGAAAGTGCTTTGCTCGCCGTCACCGTGCGCGAGCCACCATGGAGAGGACCAGAGAGCCCCGAACGGCGACATCTGGTGGTCATGTGCCTCCCTATCATGCTTGATAGCGCCCTCCCAGCCAGCCCACGACCAGGACGGAAATCCCGCGCGTCTGCGCGGCCGAGGTCTTTCTCCTCCGTCTGCTCCGGGTTCCGGACTCTTATCGCCCCAGCAGCTGTGGACGTGACGCCAACAGAGCCCATCAACCAAATACGCATCTGCATGGCGAGGGTGGTGACTGACCATGGTGGGGTGCACGACAAAAGGAATGCCCCAGATGTGGTAGACGTCGTGGTTGGTCTCAAAGTAGCGCAGTACGCCGAGGAACGCGTTAAGTGAGTCGGCATCAAAACTCAGCCGCCGCGCGGTGAACTGCTCGACTAGCCTCTGGACTTGGTGAAAAGATGCATCTTTTGTGGCAAACGTCTCGAGATCCGTACTGCCTAAAACCTTCCCCCTCCACGGCGAGAAGACGCCCGAGCCGTCGTCGAGACCATGGGTTGATCCCGGACCGTATTCAATGGCTTCCTGGAATGTTGTGCCCGCACATTCGTAGTAAACCTGATTCTCGGTAAATACAAGACTCCGACGCGATAGCAATCCCTCCTGGAATGTCCAGGCTCGCTGGAACCAGGCCGAGGAACGGATCGTGTGGTGGATATCGGGCGGGAACTGAATGATGTTGTATCTCCCAGCGATAGCAATCTTCCCAGGGCTTATTCGGGCTTTGCTGACGCCAGGCAGCCCGAAGCTTTGGTCGCCACCGGCAGCTGCCACGATCGTGAGTGTAGCGTTGTGGTAGATGAGATCCATGTGCGTGATTTGCTCTTGCTTGGATACTGGATCATCTTGGTCGATACAGTATTGGTCGACCCACAAGTACCGAAACCCGAGAGCCGTTGTGACGCTCATGGCATCCAAGATGGAGGTTGACAGTTGCGATACTGGCATCGTAGAAGATTTGGGCTCCATGGACACGGTCTTGGCCCGACCCCAGACATAGCTCAGAGCGACATATTGCGTGCCCGACGCTGCGACGACGAGAGTGTTTGTTGTGCAGTCGATCAGCTTGAGTCCGGACACGGCGCGAGATGGCCCGTTGCTGCATGATTGGTGATGCATGTTTCGGCAACGGCCGAGCCATCCTAGAACCACGCCAGCGTCGAAGTTCTGTGCCGTCTCGCGCGGGGCGATGACAGCAGAGTTAGGCGTAACGGCGTCGTAGCAGAAAACGTGTCCATGCTCTCGAAAGTGGCGTGCCATTCTCTCGGGAGGCTGGCCGTATCCAAATGACCTGGGCACGACACACAGCGAAAGACCTGAGTCCGGGATCCCATATTTGGCCGTGTCGATGCCATCGTACCACCGTATGAACGAGAAGGCGCGGATCTCATCATCGATCTGTGCCTCTGCGGCGTCCATAGGGCTGAGGCGATGGGAGAAGAGCTGTATGCAGAGCGGGCAACCGTTCTCAGGCGACTTCTTGAACCGTTGACCGACATCGGCGACCAACAGTCCGTACTGATATTTCTGCGGCAGATCCATCTTGATGGACATGATCTCTTGGAAACCCATACCCGTGCATTCTTCACAGGGAGAACTATCCAGCTGCTTGGCGAGAACACTAGTGGGGCGAGCTTCCGAAGACGCGGCCCTCAGAACGTCATTCTCTTGATCGCTGTCCATGTCTGCAATTAAATGTTGACTGAGTGAAGACGGATGCATTCAAGACACTTGGCAAGCCTCGGCTTAAGGCCTTCCCGAGCGGCGCACGGGCTTCCCCGTTCATTCTCATGCAAAAGAGCGGCACAGTTACTATTGAGAGCCTACTGGTCGACAATTTACCTTCCCCTCCCCAGACCGCCAGCCACTAATTCCTTTCGTCATAGAGAGCAAAGCGCTTGCCGATCCGGTTACATGGAGTTGAACGCTGTAAATTTGAGGATACGCATATCTAATAAGGTTTCGCATCCACCCTCGGAACCACGATGATCCCACGAAATTGGTATACAACCTGGCGAAGGGACTTAATTTTTCCTTACGTTGGAATAAAGCTATCAGTGCCCTGAAATCTAGTGCGTTGTCGGACACACTCAAGACCAGAATGCTACTTCCTATCCCGCATTGTCCTCGAACTTGAAATGCAGCTCGCGCCCAAGGTTTAAAAACCAATTCCTCATATGTAGCTTATCAGACGTATCCTACAACCCGTATACAATCCGGTTAACTTCTAATCTGTCCTTAACGGTTTTATCACCAATTCATATTTCTGGTATTGGATGTCGCTGGCCAGTGTATTGCCTCGCATCGAACCTCTAATTCCCACGGCTTTATGTTTCCAAAAACTCTTGCTGTATATGGAGCCACCACCCTCGACATCGTTGAAGACTGTGAGGCCCGGAGCGCCCAGTCCAGCTTCCCAAGATCCAAGCAGAAGCGCAGAGGCAGGTCACACCTGCCGAGAGGCATTGGCGGGACAACATCATCGAAGGGACTCAGGACCTCAGCGGTTGGTGTCAGCACATCGACTTGAAGATGAGCACTTGACCATCAGATTGATCCAGTCTGTATCCGCGGTCTGGCATAGATCATATGCTATCCCAATACTCCTTTCTCTGTTCCCGGCCCGACTATGCCCAGAATCTCAATGACCGACCGGACAGCTTGAAGTCTTTTCCCGAGTCGATCCAAACGGCACCAACTAGAGCTTCCTTAGTTGAGGCTAGCAATATCCGTGATGGACGCCCCTTATCACTTGGGACCTGAACAAGAAACTTATCAAGTCCATTCAACCAGGCAATCACCTTCAATTTCTCGTTGGATGCCAGCTCCCGAATTGCACGACTAGCTGTGCCTAGATTTGATTAGAAGGGTTCCAAAATGAGGAGACTGGTTCGTACTTATGTTCGCACCGGTCTCGTGCCACCTATCCACGATATCCAAGCTAATGAGCGCGTCACCGATAAGAGCCAGCCGTTTGTTACCCCGCTGGTCCCCGTCGATGCCTTTGGATATTGACGCACCGGTTGCTAACAGCGCCTCATGAAGCAAGTCGGGGTTGTTGAAATGATAGTTGATGATGCTCTGCAGGTGCGACTCGCCCATCGTGCCCATATTCTGACTGTTGCGCAGGATTTAGGACAACTAGCTTTGGAACCGCCCACCCTGGATCCACTGGCTTATAACCGTAGAGTGCATGTGAACACATTCTCATTATGCCTACGCACGGTGGACGAGCACCTACACACAACCAGGTCAGGGACGTCATGCATGTAAATTCCAAACATGGCAATTGGATTGGGCTGCTATGATTTGTTAACTGCAATTATTTTTATGTAAAAATCGCCAGGACTGAGGGGCTTTCCAGTAATCATCTATTTCACAAAAGGCACCTATTGGCTAGGATTTTTCGATTGTCGGCTTCCGACCAAGCTCTGGAGCAGAACGCGGGACTGCGCACCATTCAAGTTCCAAGGCTCGAGAGCAAGGCAACAATGCTGCCTCACGTTGGGCACGTGCTAGGAGCAAATAGACCCTAACTCTTGCGACATCTTGGAATATACTTCGAACTCTGACAAACGTCTGAGCTAATAGCTCTTCACAACTAAACAATAGGAAAACGGCTCCGCAGTAGTGATATCCAGAGCCTTTTCAGAAAGCACTGCACACTGGATTCGGTGGAATTGATGGGGGTTGCAACTGTCAGATAGCACCACACTCTTGGTTGCATAGTGTGATAGTATTACTTGTGTGGTGGTTCTGGCTTCCGGCTAGAACCTCCTTCTTTATAAACCTTTCTATAGGATTTAGGCTTCGTCATAGTAGGGGTTAAGGCTCACTGGCGCTCTGGCGGTGCCAGGCATCCATATTCGCTCTACTGACCAGATGGCCAGGGACCCCTTCCATCTGACAGCGGCACTATTAGTGGTAAAGAGCTGATAACTTGCAAGGACTACGATTAAGGCTTGGAGCAAGTGAGTCGATCAGACGAAATTTCGGGAGGCCGATGGAGACACCGTAGTAGTACCGGCAGTCTGGATCATATCCGTGTTGCTGTATCCCGCCCTGCGGTGAAGGAGTTGAGGCGTGAAAGGGTCCCCCATTAATTCGTGTCGTCGGGGATGCAGCTTGTGTTGACAGGTGTTGGCGGGTGGGTTCGGTTGGGGAATCGTTAAAGGCAGTCTCCCCATCCATCGCGTCAGGTGGCAGGGAGTTGTGGCACTCCATGGCAAGAAACGAGTAGCTCCAAGGACTATAGAGAACCCAGGTTCATCGCGCTTCACGCTGTCGCAGTAGGTATGGGCGCCAAATAAAATGAATTCGCAGAGGCGAGGGTGGCAGAGGGGTAATTTTTATGATGTGCCCGCAAGACTTTGACCAGAGGACATGCGAAACACGCGGCCCAGATTGCTGAGTTAATCTCAGGCAACCTGCCCCCCAAAGAGGAAATTTGGGAACGCCCAGAGTCGGGGTGTAGCAACTGAGAGGGGAGCCCGACGCCCAAATAGAAAAATTGGTAATTGCCGGTGTGGTCCTTGTCCTCTTGGCGCTACGGAATGGACGTTGCCACGATTTTCATCGGTTTCTCTTGGACAGCCTCTGGAGAATCTGGGCTTGTGCAACCGACATTTTTTCCCCACCCCATCATTAGGCCATCTATGTTCATTCCCCTTTTTTTTCTTCCAGTTGACCCCACCCCCTCCTGCGACCCATAAACCGGATTCCGATTCCGCACATTGCCTGTTTTCTACGACGAATCTGGGGAGCTCTGATCATGGGACTAGACCCATTGTAGAATAGATCTATGCGCTATCGATAAGGCGATCGCTGGTCAAAGGATAGCTATCTTTGGACCCCGCGTTCCATCGTGAAGATTCTTCTTCTCTTCACACTACAAACCTACTGATTTGGCCAAAACTGCTGTGCCTCTGTGCCTACAATTGTTAATCCCGTCACAAAGGTTAACAGCGACCTATTCCAGAACCTGCCACTTGAAATCGTTCACATGATCCTTAGCTTGGTCACCAACATCGAGCAAAAGCCGCAAGTGGCTGATTCGGATGTGGCTGCAAGTGAGACTCCGGAGGACAGCGATGTCCGCCCAGAGACTCCTAAGACGGAAAACCAGGCCATTTACGATAGCGATACCTCAGAAGCCGCGAAAGTCCCCGGCGTCGTGGATGATCGGACCGGATGGCGGAACTAAAAAGAAGCGTGAGGCGGCGGCAGAGGCCGCTACTGCAGCTAAGGCATGAACGGCGTCGTGATTGTATCCGATGGTAGAGAGATGCATTTCCTTCAATACGTCCACAAACGTGATTCAAGGTTTGCGACCGATCACATGGCGCCCTCTTACCGCGACTTCGGTCGAATTCGGAAACGACCTAGTTCTACCGCTATCACTAACTATTCTATCAGCACTTAATTAGACAGGCCACTTCCTGATCTTGCCATAACGCGCTCTCTCGTGCATTCTCTATCTAGTTCTGGGACGAGCATCTATTCCCGAGTAGCTAGTAGTGTTTGGTACGTCGGCTAGAAAGCATCAGCACAAGGGATGCGATTGACGGTAGCGGTACCCCGTCACTAGTCCCATCACATGAAAAGCCCCGCCCAGCACGGCACAAATGTGGTGAAGCTGATGCGAATGACCCCAGATGTCAAACGTGCCAGGGCTAAGCCGTTCGGGTATACGACTGGCAAACATGCTCACGCCTGTAACGAGAGCCAGGGCCTCCCCGACATACCACGCGGCTCCAATTTCCTCGCATGCCCGGGCCCAGCCAATCTCACCCGTTCGGTGCAGCAGCGGCAGCATGGCCGAGAGCGTGAGCAGCCCAAAGATACCAGCCCGAAGCGCCCTCCTCTTGCTGCCCCCACCGCCCGTGTCGAAGAGGGTGATGGCGGCGGCGGTGGCCGAGGCGAGGCTCAGACCCCAGTAGACGCGCTGCACGGTCGGTCGGCAGTAGAAGGCGTAGTACGTCAGCGATGTGCCCCCGCCCAGGACGAGCACGCAGATGCCGAGGATATCCATGGTGCCCCAGAAGTGGTGGACCCTGTACGAGTGGCTCCGCAGCGTGTGGAATGTGGTGCTCAGCCCGAAGCAGACGGACGCTGAGGTGAGGAAGGCGCCGAACGCGAATTTATCGCCGGTGGTGAGATGGAGAACGCTCGAGTCCGAGACGTGGCGGTAGAGCGCTGCACCCGTGGCCAGGAAGGCTGTCGATCCGAGGAGATGGGTCCAGATGTTCATGGTTTCCATGTGAAGACATCGCCAGAGACGCCAAGAGCGACGGTACGAATGGGTTGGCATCGGGTGGCCAGTCAAGATGTATTCGTTGTCGCGCAACCAGGCGGGGATTTGGTCTTCGTTCGCGATCAGGGGCCAATAGAACGATGGGTTTTCGAGTCTGTCGCAGGGGTGGTCTCGGCGAAGGATGGGGGCTGTAGCGGAATCAAACCCTGTGGATGATGACGGCGACGTGGGCGAAAGTGTGGCGGGTGTTGCAGGCGATGCGACGGCTGTTGCGTCCTTAGCCATAGCTGCGGATTCGAGCTGATGAGGGGCTTGTTGATTCTGCAGCCTGTTTGACGTGGTGCAATGAGGTTCGCTCATCCCGATTCTGTGGGGTAGAGAGGTTGAAGAGAAGCGAAGTTTTCATTTTGAGCGGCGCTTGAGGCCCAGCGCTTATATCTGGGAATCCAGGCCCGTTTGGGGCCAAGTGCCAAGAAAATCAGCGATTGGCTAGATAAGTGGGCCTAACGCCCATTCATTGATTCGTCCCATCAGTTCCAACCGCCGTGGTTGCCTCGCCTCCTGGCCGCATTTCAGCACCGACATCTAAGACAGTGCAGAGTTGCGGAAATGCAACCACTCACACTGTATCCGCCTAAAGCGAAGGTCAGCTTGCCGCGCGCATGGTTCTCATATACGGCCCCTGAAACTCACTGAATGTTGAAACTAACAGCCGTTTTGGCGGGTCTCCTGCCAACGTGAAGCGCATATAATGGTTGTCTTGCGGGCTGGAACCCGCCGTGGTCCATTCAAGCCGTCGCTGAAATAACCTCTCTTTTCAAGTCCTGAATGCTTTTCGAACGCCATGAATAGTTCCATCAGCCATGGAAACGACCAAGTTGCCGGATGGGTATCAGGTCCCAACTCGAGAGGCACGATTGACATAATCTGGTCATCCTTCATCACCATCTTCCTCTGCACATGGACGGCCATCTGCCTCAACATCCCCCACACGGACGACACCCAACTCAAGATTCTCTGCAGGAAAGCAAAATGGATGTTTTGGGCCATTGTTGGCCCGGAGCTTGTCCTCGCCATCGCCATCGGCCAGTTCGCCTCAGCAAGACGCTCCGTCAAACGGTTCCACAACCTTGGCATACAAAACTGGACACTCCGCCACGGCTTCTTCGCCGACATGGGCGGCATGCTACTTCAGACCAAGGATTGCCCCCCCTTCCTTGTCAACAGCCGACAGCTCGCCTACCTTGTCGAGAAGAAATACCTCGAGTGCCCCAAGATCACAGAGGACGAGATCTGGGACAAGTCCAAGGCCGACACCATGTCGAAGATCCTGACTCTATTGCAGGCTAGCTGGCTCATGATCAGCCTTCTCGGCCGCGCCGTCCTTAAGCTTCCGACGTCAACCCTGGAACTCTCGGCGGGTGCTATCGTCCTCTGTACCATTGGCACCTCTTTCTGTTGGCTACACAAGCCTTGTGACGTGAAGAAGGGGATCCTGATCGCGACCGAAGCCACAACCGCTCAGATCCTGATCGACGCTGGCGCGGAGGCCGCGAGCCCGTACCGCAACACACCGCTCGACTTTGTCGCCAAAGAGTCCATGACGTTTGGGTGCGATGTCATGGGTTTCTTCGACTTGCGCAGCGACAACCCGGAGCGGCCCCTCCGGCAGTTCCCCAACGACCGGTTCCCCGATATTGGCACGTTCGAAAAGTTTGCTCTCTTCTGGATCACCTCGGCGTTTGGGGGCTTCCATCTGATTGGGTGGAACTTTATCTTTCCCACCCGATTGGAGCTACTTCTCTGGCGTATATCGAGCTCCATAGTGACGGGCGCGACCGTGTTCTTCTGGCTGTTTGAGACGATTGCCGCGCGCCACCGCTTCGGCAAGTGGAACAAGTACTTAATATGGCTGCGTCTGAAAACACCAACCCCAGAGCAGGCGCTCACGTCGGTTGATTCAGCTTCAGATCTTGAGGGTGGCGTAAATCGGAGACACACTGTACGCCGGATGGACGAATTCGAGAAGTTGCAAAAGAAGGCAAAGCCAATCTTGATATGGGAAGTTGGGTTAATTCTTCCATTAGTAATTCTGTATGCAGTTGCTCGGTGTTATATGGTAGTTGAAGCGTTTGCAAGTTTGCGAGAGCTGCCTGTCGGGGTCTTTCAAACAGTTAGTATTGTTGAGTTCATTCCGCACTGGTGATAGAACTGGAATAAATTCAGTTATATTAGGCGAGTATCAAAACAGCGACCCCATCTGAGCCCAAGTTGCATAATAGCACGAAAAGGCCTCGTCATCAGGTGCGCGCGGCGTGGCGTGTTGTTTACTGGAGAGGAAGGCACGCATGCCTCGCACTAAATGAGATGGGGTACCTGCCGCGACTCTAGCTCCAGAGGCGTGGCTTCTCAAGTCGCGATATTCCACAAGCTGTCGTGCAAGTTCAGATGGGTCCTGCTATAGGTGCACCCCCCTAAATGGCTACATGTGCACCACCATCGTAATTGCTAGTCATTCTCTAAGGGTTAAGGTTTTATATGGCATAAATTCATCCAAGGTTACGTCGGGCCCCGGCCTAAGTGGCGGCCTGCGAGGTCGTCACATCTAGTTAAGCAAGCAATTTCACTCCATTCCAGTCATTTATAAGGCACTGCCTTCCGGATCCTCTTGTTTTACAGTGTTAGTATTCACTGTAACAACCTCTTTTACAGAGACACTACCTCTGTAATACTGGCCCTCGTTTGCTTCCTACAGCGCTGTAAGCGCTGTAGCTGGCTTGGACCAGTACAGCCCGGTAATCTGCGACAAATCTGGGCACACGAAATTCCCTTTTTCGTTCGTCCTCCTCAGCTGGGGTGAGCTGGGGTGAGTTGTGACTGATTTGTCCTGAGCTTCCCCTGATTCTTCCCTGAACTAGGGTGATCCCATACACCGCCGCGGCACAGCCTCAGGGGTCCTTTTCAGTCCCCCCGGCTAAAATTTCCTATCGATAGAAAGCAGATAACACGTACAAGCGCCAGCCAACAATTCCATACGCCTCCTAGGTGTACATATGACTCGGCCCAAAAGCCCTATTGTCAAGGCTAAGCAACAACCTACACCTTACTAAGGCCAGCGCCGTGCCGGCGCCTCCGTCTCAGTCACTCGGCCAGCGAAGATCAACCCCTACGACCAATGCACCCACACGACAGAGAATGCAGCACCCTCTCGCTATAAGCTAAGCAAGAGGTGTGAAGTTCTTCTACACGTGTTCAGTAATAAATCTATCAGATACGCCGGCTGTTACACATATCTAACCGGCCATAGCAAAGACATCAGAAAGATCTCAAGGAGCCTAATGCATTAGATATATTACGCTTCACTAACAAAAGCTGGAGAGCAGGATGGAAGATCTGGCTAGGGAGAGTGGAATGGCCAATACTTAAGACGGAGATTATACTCCCCTCTAGGCCGCCTCGGCAAAAGGCTACCTCGAAATCAATCAGTGACTCCCTGTCAATGGGGCTGATGTTAGTGCTAAACACAGATATTACCGTACAAGAAAACAGATAATATTCAGTTTATGCTAGGTGGTCTTCAGAAAGGGATATAAGAGAGAGGTTCGAGTTCGAACTGGAGGTGTTCCTCCTGTTTCCAAGCGTCCTCGGACGGCCGCGCACATGGTGTCGTCACCGGGGGAACCCAAGGTGTCGGCGGGTGGATCCACGGTGTCAGCGATGCTCCCCTCGACCTCAGCAAGTCAGTCATGGATTCCAGCCCCTTCTTCTCAGCCCCCCACAGCGCACAGGCCATGGCGATATCAGAGGTAATGCCCAAGTCCAGAAGCAGTTCCACTATGGCCGTGTGTTCCATCTCGACGGCTCTCCTTAACATGTAGACCGCGGAGTTTGGGTAGTGGATGTTTACGCCGGCGTCCAAAATCTTTCGAACCATCCTCATACTCCCTGTCTTTACAGCAGCAGTAAGAGCTGTCCCAGGAAGTCCTGCGCGTCCGTTAGGATCCGCACTTTGCTCTAGCAAAAAATCCACAATGTCTTCTTGGCGACTCCTGACGGCCTTTGCGAGCACAGTGCCGTGGCGGCCGTGGTATGAAATGTCGGCTCCCTTTCCCATTACGTGGCGTACCAAGGACATATTCCCCGTCCCAGCAAACGACACCAAGTGTTCATCCATAGACCTGTCCTCCCGGTAACGACTGACGTCATTGATGAGGCTCGAGAGGTACTTGTAGACATCGAGCGTTCGAGCAAGGCACAAGGCCGACCCGATGATACTGCCTAGTGATGAACCTGCTGGTATGCTACCGGGATCAAAACCGGCTATTGAAGTATCCGCTTCCGAAGTATTCTTGCGCAATAAACGCGACGGTGGATATAGGCAGAGACTGACCATGCCCATGTCTCCTCGGAAGGCTGCACCATGAAGTGACTTGTATCCTATGCAGTAACGCCAGTGACAATGGTATCCATCTTCAGGGTCAGGTAGCTGCTCCTGCATGAGCTGGAGGATATCCGCCTGGCCGGCCCAGGCAGCAATCAATATGGGACTGGGGAACATCCAGGACGAATTAGAGAGCGGATCATACCCTTGAGCAAGGAGGTTCCTAACGAGAGGCATATAACCGAGGTACGTTGCCGCCGATAGAAGTCCCAACCCTGTGTTGTTTCTCCCCTCGCTGTCTTTGTCGTCACTCCATCTGCGTCCGACCCACCAACCATACGGGCGCGGTCGCCATGCGCAGCTGTCTATCGCTCTAGCGCTCAAAATGAACCAGCAGACCTTATCGAGGACTTTGTCCCAGTCCGAATCATCATCACGCCGCGTGTCGTTTCGTCGATGTTCGATAAGAGCGTCGACAATGCTCCGCACCTTGACGTAAAAGTCGATAGTGTTGTCACTCCTGTCGCGACATCGGAAGACGAGGTATTCGTGCCAAAGCCGATCTGCGCAATCGTATCTTTGGCTATTCCAGACTTTCTGGGGGTGCTCGCGCCATTCGTGCCCCTGATTTTCAAGCACCCTTGTATGGAAAAGCATCCGCTCAACAGAGAGGGAGAATGATCCTGAAGGTATTTGGTCAGAAAGACAAGCAATCGTGGGGGTAGAGACTGGAGGCAAAATTCTCACTGCAGACAAGTTTCAATCGCAAAGCCCTCGGGAGACCGCGGGAGATGATGCTGTAGTGGACAATCATATCCAGGAGCTCCAGAGGAAGATCAAGAATCTGCGTCATTGGAATGAGGTTACTTTGGCCGCGCGGTTTCTTGTGAAGTCAATGTTATCGTAGTGTGAACTTTGGATGAAATTGTGAGAATCGCCCATTAGTGGGACCACCAGCGATGAATTATTATCGAACGCCGGGCGACAGGACTTTGCGGGGTTGCTGCCTTCCAGGTTCCCAAAAAGGGTGGTTATTGGTGGCCTTCGGGCCGGTTGGAGGGGTGGACAAGGTCGTGATTGGCCGGATCAGGGGCTTGCAGCACGGGGGTCAGAGGAGCCAATCAACCGACAGCTCTGGCCTGTTGGTTAGACAAGAATAGGGTTTGTTGATTTGCCGGCGGTGGGCATGGCGTCGATATCTATGGATTGTTTTCCCTCGGGCTTTGCGTGGCTGCACGCACGATGAGATTTTTCTAGACAACATTTGCATAAATAGGGGAAAGATCACGACAAACAAGGCCTCCCTCAGTAGCCAATTGGCCCACTGGCTTCACCACACTGAGCTTGCAAGTCGGCGTGATATTTGGTAGAGGGTAGCATGGAGTCAAAATCAAGAGGTTCAAAAATCGATGAGGCATTGTATGAAGGGAGGATCTCGCATCCGTGCGGCAAAGACTCTAGGAATGAACTTTTAAAGTCTCCGTACCAAACTGCGACGACGTTACCACGCCACTTTGCACCACCCGCAACAAAAGTTCAAAGTTAAACCATGTATCAACATCTCTCTCATTTCGGCTAATCGTCACGAGGACCAATTCTGGGATCGAATTTTAGGACCCAAAGGTGGCCCGAGTCAATAGCCAGAACTGGGCTTATTACCACGTGCGCGCCTCTGGTTCAAAGAGATATATTTTAGGCATTCTGCACAATGGCCCGAATCCTGGGCCAAGGCATCCCGAATTTGGGCAAGGATATACCAGTACATGCCCTGGGATGGCACACGATGTCCCAATTCGGAATTTGGGATGGTACAAGATGTAATGGTCTGGAATATACTAGTTATGATGTAATGGCTCAGAATATACTGGGACGTGATGTGATGTCCCAGAATGTACGAGTATATACACCGGGATAGTAATATCACAGTACATCGCGTATCGCAGAATATCCAATATTATATGTCATTGCTGTAAGAGGAGTCGGCGTAGGCTAAGTGGACCTCGGCTCTGATCACAGCTAGGAGACCTACATATAGCAGGGGGGGACAGACTCTGGTTGATGGACCGAACTGGCTGAGCGGCAAGTGTATTAACGACTGCGTCTTCGTCGCTGTCCAACGCCAGGCCGTAGTCCACCATACGTCCTGATGAAAACCTGCAACACCTTACGTTAGTGAATGCGTTGATCGAGGTAAGTATGACAGTTTCACCTCGCGACGCCAAAAACAAGCGACGTTATTTGTCGCCCCTAAGGCATCCACCTCGCGGCGTAGAACGTTAGCATCTTCCCGAACCGCAGCAAAGTAGAGCGGCGAGGAGTTGTGGGGGTGACTGGGGGTTGGTGAGGGCAATCGATGCGTAGAGCCACTTTGAATGGTATTGTTGTTGCGTTAGCACGTGCTACGTGAGGTAAATCATGTGCGCAGTGATGCGCATGCTATGTACGCAGAGAGGCAAACATGATGTCATTTACATGCATCGCGTACGTAGTACCCTAACCGTGGTCACCGCATCTCAACGTCCGGATCGAGTTTTGTCCGCGCGCGCCGGCCGCAGCACCACCACCTCCGCCTGCCCTTCTGGACAACCAACTTGCTGAACTCGCTCTCGGGGCCCACTAATGTGCGGCCCGGATGGAAGACGGCGAATGTTCCGATGGCTAGGACCATAGGCGTCGCCTCGAGTGTATAGAAGAAGACCTCGTTATTAGGGATAGGCCCATCGATGCCGGACGAGAACTCAACGAGGCGGAAGACTATGCGGACCTTTTACTGCTGTCAATAACTGATCTTTGGAGAGAAAGTGAAGGTGAATGGAGTTTCGTGGGGGAAAGGACTCACAGTAATGAGAGCAAGTGCAAAGTAGAGCGAGAACAGCTGGCGCCGCCAGGATGTGGTTCGTTGGTGCCCCGTTCGGCGGACTTCGGCGTGGAACTTGGCCATGACGAGGACGAATAGACAGACGAAGACCTGCTGGAGGCCGATGCCGCCCATATCTGCGAAGCCACGATCAGAAACCAACATGACACTGCAGACTGAACTGCCCCTCCTCCCCCTCCTCCCGCTAGATATCCACCAGAGGCACTCACAAATATGCAATCCCAGCCTCGCCTGCGTTGCATCCTCGTTCTCCAGTAAACTCCCGCCGGCCGCCTGCACGAAGAACGTCACAACGTCCAACCACACAAACCATGATGTCATGGTGCGCGCCCTGAGCCGCCCGACGGACTTGCCGGGCAGCCAGTAGTAGATCATGCGGCCGGCGAGCATGTAGGCAAACGCATTCACCCACAGCGGCGCCAGGATGACCAGCAGGTTGGAGCCAACGGCGAAGACCTGCCGCCGGGGATCGCGCGCGCCCAGAAGGCGGAATGCGAAGCCGGCCGTTTCCCAGGCGGAGGCCATGCAGACGACCCAGCAGAAGGGCTTGCGGTAGAGGAGGGCTTGAAGGAGGTGGGCGAGGAGGAAGGCGCCGAAGAGGGACGTGAGGGCGGTGGCGGCGGGGAGGGAGGGGCAGTATGCCCATTGCATGTCCGGGTCGTCTAGGGCTGATGCGGGTTAGCGTCCACGGGTCGAATATGGGAGAGGGGGAGGGGCTGGCATGAAGTGTCCGGTGAGAACCTACACGGACATTGGCTCGTCGTGTTATCCATTGTTGACTCAGCTTTAACCTGGTGGAAACAGCGAGACTACAACGCGATATTTGAAGCTACCTAGAACGGAGGAGTAGCCGTCCTCGGACCGGCTTTGGATATAGGAGAGTTTCGGACCAGCGACGCGGAGATGGGGGGGACCACGACATTGAACAGTCAGACAGCAGGGCCGGGTCCATAGAAATAGAAACCTCGAAAACCCAGCCCACAAACCGTCGTCGTCAGTGCGCACACGCTCCCAATCCGCAGCATCAAGGGTCATGATACATCATCCCCAAACGGCACAAAGTCTGAGGTTGGATTGGCCAGTTCGCTTCATCCTTGCCCCGAGCGTGGTTACCTCTTCTGCCACGCATCAGAGGCTGCAAGCGCCGTGATTGGCTCGATCGCACTCGCTTAAGACCGGGCAGGGGTGTCGGAATCCCCTCAGTCGTTTGGCATATTCAGAGCATTTCTGCCTGGCCGCACATCGCCGATTTTCAAGGAGTTAAACGACTGCCGGCGCGCCTGGTTTCGACCTCGCGGCGTCTCCAATTTGATTCTTTCCTTCTCCTCGCAGACGCGGTTACACGACACCCGTGCCCAACGAGCCACGACTTTCCCGTTTCTCGTCCCGTGCGTGTTGCGGCGTCCAACGGCTGAACGCGCGGCGCGTCCGCCGCCGTCCACGAGGTTGGTGATGGCGTCCTTGGCTAGGCTGGGTAAGACACCTAGCTCTCGCTTGAGTTGCAACCAACTCATGTGTGAAGTTGCCGCATCCCCTTGCTGACGACCACTCCCTCCCCCAGACGAGCCGGTACCGGCCAAGTCGCACCGAGCCAACCCCAAGCGAAGCCACCCCAAGTCGCGCACGGGTTGTCGGGTGTGCAAGTCAGTTCCCACACTGGCATCCTCTCTCTCAACTCGACCCCCAACACTAACCCACTGACGAAAACCAGAATCCGCCGTGTAAAATGCGACGAGACCAGGCCCTTCTGCCAGCGCTGCACTTCCACGGGGCGGACTTGCGAGGGCTACCCGGTCTCCCCGCCCGCGCTGCGCCCCTCTCCCGAGTCTCACCGCCTGGCGCCCGGCTCCGCACCAGCTTCGACGTCCCTCACGCTCCGCCGCTTGTCGTGGGGCGTGCTCGACGACGACGACGACGTCGAGCGGCGCATCTTCGGCTTCATGCGCGAACGCGCCATCTACGACGTCTCGGGCTACTTCGAGTCCGAGTTCTGGGACCGGCTCGTCCTGCGCGTCAGCCACACGGAACCGGCGGTGCGTCACGCCTTGCTCGGCCTCAGCTCGCTGTGCGAAACGTACGGGGAAGCCTCGCGCGGCCGGGGCTGCGCGTCGGCGGCGGCGGGCGACGAGTACGCTCACGGCCAGTTTGCGATGCGGCAGTACAACAAGGCCGTTGGACTCTTGACCAGCTCGCTGTCTGCCTCGAAGCCGCAGCTGGAGGCGATCTTGACATCCTGCCTGGTGCTTGTCTGGCTGGAGTTTATGCGCAACGATCTCGATGCGGGATTGAGGCACTTGAGGAGCGGGCTGAAGATCCTGGACGACTTTCGACAGCCCGGCAGGTCCAGCGCCTTGTCGTCGCAGCTCATCGACGCGTCCCTGATCCGACTGTTTGCGCGGCTCGAGCTCCAGGCCACCATCTACGGCAGACCGAGTTTTGACTTCGTACCCAAGCCGGGCGAAAAGGCTCGGAACGGCATGCCGACGTCGTTTTCGAGTCTAGAACAGGCAAGGCTCTCGTTGCACGCCTTGCTGGGCAGCGTATTCCGGTTCATCCGGGGCATCAGCCATCCCGATGCCAAACGCCACTCGGGCCTGGAGCCGTTGGTGGACCGGTTGGGTCTGCCTTTTGCCGAGGCGACGTGTCGTTCGCTTCTCCAGCAACTGCGCAGTTGGTCCGAGGCGGTCAGGCTCAGCCCAGCAGCCACATTCAAGTTGCCGAACACCCGGCAGTCGGCGGCCATGTGCCTCCTGCACATATACCACAGGCCGGTGACCATCGCGCTCGAGACGCTCTTCAGCCAATCGCAGATGGTCTACGACGGGTACGACGGCTGCTTCGAGCAGATCCTTACGCTGGCCGAGCAGCTGATCCGCAACTCGCAGCACATGCAGCGCATCATCTTCTTCGACATGGGCGTCATGGCACCCTTGTTCTACGTCGTGCTCAAGTGCAGGAATCTGGCACTACGGCGGAAGGCGCTCGCGCTGCTTGCGCTGGCGCCTTGCAGGGAAGGGATGTGGTACCGCCAGGACGTGATCGCATACGCCGACTGGAAGATCGGGATTGAAGAGCGCGGCCGGGCGGGACTGCCGGAGACGGAACCGTTGCCTGAGGAGGCAAGGGTCTGGAACGAGCGCATGACGGAGGTCGTTTTTGATGGGCAGCAGAAAACTGCGATTAGTTTTCAGTGGCGGGGACCGGATGGCATTGTTAAAAATGGCGAAGAAATTACGGATCTGAGTTCAAGGATGGGGCAGCTGATATAGACCGACTCTCCTACTTCGAAGATAAGATAAAGATGTTTGCGTCCATGATTGGGTGCCCGTGGTGAAGCCAGACCTCGCAATTACCATTTCCCATGTAAGCAAGCGAATGTGCTAATCTTTATTATGTTGGAGGGATGAGGCTAAGAAACAGGCATTTCACCACCCTAAAATCGACACCACGAATTTCTCCTTCCTTCTTCGGAACTGAGCAGTTGCCTGAGCCAGACTGAGCGAGTGGGTCACTGTTCTGGGCTGCCTCGGCTATAGTTGCCCCGTCTAAAATGGCCGTGGGGTTGCGAGGACCCAGTTTTGGGGTCTCCTACCACCACACTTAACTGCGCTTTCCTTCACTCCAACGACAGCAGAGAAAAATCCTGCAATTTTAACACGTTGATAAAACATGGCATATAATATTCGCAATCCGAAAGTATTGCTGTAGATTTTTTCCAGTATCTCTGAGCCCGTTACGCCCAGGTCAAATTATCCATTTTTCTCAAACAAACAACTTCTCATTACAGACACATCTTTCACAGAAATGAAATGATGACCAGATAGTGCGGCATGGTCATCACAGTTTAGCGTTATAACTCGGGATTACCAAAGGAGAAAGTCAGTTCGAAGGGACCGCGACCTGCTCTAACCGCAGGTCGAACGTCGGTCACCGATGTTATCACTATGCAGACTTGCGAATATAGTAATGAATCGCCTTTCACAGTAAGGAGACGTATCACAAGAAGCAGCTGCCTAAACAGGAGTTTGGCGAGGGCGGGAACAAAGACGAAGGATCTTAGCTGTAAGCCTACAACCCTGGAAGGTATTATAAGGATACGCAGCAGTGTAGAATAAGATCACCTGACTGCGAATTCGCCAACGTATATGGATGCTGCCTGGGCATAGATGCTTAGATAGAATTAGCAAGGCTAAGTTATGAGGGACGAGGACAAGTAATGTTGTCCAGAGTAGGGCTCCCTAGTGTAGTCCAAAGTTACCACACAGTGGCGACCCGCAGACGTCACCAAGGTCGGCGCGGCCCGACCTTACACCGCGCATCCCCCACCGGCCTCGGAACAGTAAGACACACGGCTAGGGGTACAAAGACCCGAAGCCCTTACCACCAATGGGAAGTTGATCACTCTGATCACTCAGTCTTGGCGGTGGGCACAGTGATCAAAGTACAAGTTACTTCTGCATTTCAGTATAGATACTATCATCGTATCTATAATAGAGCGTGAGGAATCTTAGTTCCTCACGCTAGCAATACACTGTTCGTCTGTGATCTACTGCAATCGCGCGCCTCTGGATCAGCACCCTGCTTGACAGTGTTTGCCTTGTGTGTAACGCAGGGTGCGTTGGAGTGACGAGGATAGGGGGCTGCACCGCAAGATGGTTGTTCGTACAATAGGGTGGGTAGATGGTCAATTGAAGCCTGCCCTTGCTCTCTGGCTTGGCCAGAGAGCCCTCTATACTTATGTTGGTCGCTGCGTGCAGTTTGCGCTCGTCGTGCCAGCTGAGCCGAGAACTATCGGAGCTGAACCATGACCCAAGGAGCTGGAACTAGCGCGAGCAGCTCGGCTCCGGTAGTTCAGATTTACCACTAGCCCAACCCGGCTAGGTGTTACGCAGTAGAATAGAACCCTATAGGGTATGGCGTTGAGCTAATCAGTGTGGAATACATAACCGGATCACCAATGGAATGCCCCGAGGCTCTTGACTGCTCTTGGGTCTAGGACATACTGCATTTGTTATTGGTTAACTAAGCGATTGACTACTCGGGTCTTAGAGTGCCTCCTATCAGATCACAGCGCGTGCGATGGAGGAGCAGAGGTAGGGGGTGGTGATGGCTTGATTGATTGATGTGTTTCTGTCGAGTGTTCCGGCGGCTCGCCAGATCGCCTGGTTTTAACCCTGCGCCACCACGGATGGTTCCGTGGTGAGTTGTATGACTAATCTGACACCTCCCTCATTGCCCCATGCCACTTTCGGTCACAAGTGTGAGAGCGGGCCAGTAAAAAAATTGCCTCACCCGCAAGTTCGAAGACCCTAGCACGCTAAAAGATAACGTTAGATAAGTCTATCGTATCATTGGAAAGACACGTGACACACAGGCTTTTGCTTATTGGGCATCAACTTAGGCAACAGCGGACGCCCTGCAATGCGATAACGCAAACGAAAGGGTCGGGTCCTTTCCTTCTCTAATCGTCTCAGCTTCATCCTAAAGTTTACAAAGCCCAAAGACACGTTCCAACCTATCATGATCAATGAGACAGCAAACGCGTCGCAGATTATGAGCTGCTAGGTGGGTTGTTTTGCTAATGTATGTGAAAGAGGCCCGAGGAAGTGGTAGAAGCTCGGACGAAGCTCTAATGACATGTCCTTGTCGACTGGTCCCAAGGCACCGACATTTGAGGGCGAAAAATCCGATCCTGCATCCATGCAACCCCGCATTACCGAAGCCATGCTAATATTACAGGTTGTCGAAATGGTTCAGCAGGTCACGTCGCTTGGAAGCTTCTTGACGAAGGCATCGTCCGTCGCAACCAAGATTATTCATCTAATAGACTTGACAGATCTCTGCGTCAGCGGAAGATTGCGTCTCGTTCGGACTCCTGGATCCGAAACGTGCTCTAAATGCCGATACCCTGGAGGACTCCGATCTCGCCCATGCCACCCAGCTCAATCATATGCAGGTCTTGCAGAACTCCTCGAAGTATGCGGGCTACAATTTCGTCTCCCTCCTCAGCTGCCCGCTTTGGTTTCGCGGGAGGCAAGCGACTAGTCCTCTGGGCGATTGGGTCCCCAGGTATGTATCCGGGATTTGATTGGGAATGACCAAGTTAGGTATGGCTGGAGAGTTGTGTTAGATGTGCAGAAAACGCCTGATGCGGGATGCACTGGGAGCATGCTGTGCCTATCCCATCGGTACATCAGGGGCGCAAGCGGGATTAGCGTCTTAAGAGTGACCAGTCGCTGTCTGTAAGGGGCAGATAGCCTGAATCAATGACGGCCGCGACTACCTACGGCCCATCCCTGATCGCAGACCACATGTCATCACGTCACTCGATCTCAAAACAGAAGCTAGCTGTGAAGCATCTGAAAGAGCGGACGGCCGGTATTGGGCTCTCGTTCGGCCCGGCCATCAAGCAGATTGTCACGGTCCCCTGACTTTGAACGGCCTTCTGACATACAGTACTAAGTCCTAGTGGAGATAGTCGATCGACGCAGACCTTAGTTTCCACCATGGTCTTTCTACTCCGGTTTCCGAGCGCAGACAGACCTCCAGTTGAAGTACGCATGGCAATTCTTGTCACGAAGCTGCTTACGAAAGACGGCAGCGTAGACTCGCGTCTGTTCAGGCGACCAACCCATGACCTGCGTGAACATGAACAGGGCGTAGCCTTGGATAGTTAGTACTGAACGCGAGATGAAGCGGGCGGAAGATTTACTCACCTTCGATGTCCTGCTCGAATGCCACCTGGGAGTACATTCCAACTTCTCTCCATTTTGGCTCTGTCATCCAACCAGAGAGAGGAGACTTGCCTTCGGTCACCTTCAAGTCAACAAAACCGGCAGCCGTCAAACCTTTCTGTTGCAGTTCATCCTCATAAACGGTAAAAGGACGGCCGGATTTCTTGCCGGCTTCGATTAGCACCCTGCCCCATTCATACATGGCCGTCCCAGGTACCACGGTATCATTATCCGAGTGGAGCACCGAGGAGGCTTCGAAGCTTTCAATCCAGCCGCCTGGCTTCATAACCCGGTAGGCCTCCCTGAAAAGCGCATTCCAGTCTGAAATAGCGCCGTAGAGATAGCGCATGTGCACGAAGTCAAAAAGATCCGAAGCAAAAGTCCAAGGCTTCGTTGCATCCTCAATCTCGAAGCGGAGATTCGGCGGAACCCATCCGGGTTGGATGGGCGAGATGTCGGTGCCGATTACCTCGCAGTCCGGGTACTCGTCTGCGAAGTCGCTGGGAAAAGTCAGCGTGGAAGCTAAATCCGCGATAGCTTTTTGGGGATCGCACATAGCCCATACACCTGAGGTCTTCGTGTCAGTTTATGGTCTCTCCCGAACACGCTGGTAAGGCCTTACCCGTTCCAGTGCCAACATCCAATGCGTTCTAACAACACCAATCAGTCACAACTGGCGTGTTATCGGCAGGTAGCAAGGAATTCATGCCTTTATGCCCTCCTTTGGCAGGGGTGCAGAAGTGAGTTTACCGTCGAATACCATTGTCAAACAGTGATGTCTGTGGAATCAGCAAAATACCACCCACCGACAGGACCGAGCTGCTTACACAAGATCGGCTGATTGATTGTGCTGTTCGTCATTGGGCCCCCTGGAAGAGCGAGTCAGTTCATGCCTGACACGACGCGAGAGTAAGTTACACAAACCAATATTCGTTGTCAGTCACCCGATCGCTATGGTATGTCCTGCCGTGCAGAGTGCGGTACGCGAGGATGCTCGACGTGATCGAAGCAGTGGAGCTCACGGCATCTTCGCCGAGACTAGAATCAGCATCATCGTTGATGACTTGCTCCTCCCAATGCGAGGCGGGAAGGATCCCAGCTGGCGGTGCTGCCGACGGAGATTCGGGCGTTTGTTCGCTCATATTCGAAATCCCAAGAAAGAGATGGAAATGTATGGATCGACACGACAGGAATTTGAGAGTGGGAGAAAGGGCAAAGATAAGGTAAATACCTGGGTTAGGTACCGAAGGTAGGGTGCGGGACGCAGGGACCGTCAGCCGGCGAAATCGCCAATCCCGCTGCACCAGTGGTATCAATGAAGGGCGGATGCGGAAGCGGATGCGGATGCGGATGCAGCTGCAGTCACATTCGTGTTTCCCAGTAATGATTCGCCATTAACTATCATCTTGCGCCTTCGCCCGCATTCCATTGCATACTGAGCGCATTGCAGTCTCGGATGTAGGCTTGGAGGCTACGACTGAGTCTCCCCAAGTTGCTCTCGTGGTGGTTTGATTACGGCCAAAATGCGGGGTTTCTGTGAAGCGGGAGAGTTTTGGGACCCTGGCTGCGAATCATGACGGCCTAGGAATTCACCTCTGATTGGCTTATCTAGCGCCGTCCTCACGAATCAGGGCCCTTGGAGGCTTGGCGGTATGCTAATTTCGAGGGTGTTAAACGCCAGCAATCCTAGGCAAACCAAGCTCTCTCCTATTCGGAGTGGTTCCCAAACGTGTCTCGAATGCGAAACTCACCAAGGCAAGGATGGATATCCGATTGACACGTAGCACCGCGCCCTAGTCTCTCTATCTTCGCCAAGAGGGATCTGGAGGATCCCGTACAAACATACACTGATTAGGATTGCAATTCGTCCTCTCGGGAAGAATACACCACAGACTAGCAGTCGACGGACCCACTTAGGTGGTTCGAAAATCCACCACCCGAGTGGGTTCCACTTTACGGACTCCCATTAGCCAGAGAGAAGATTAATCTCCATTCGGGACCAACCTTGTGGTTACGTGCACTCGCGTCTGCAACGCGACTCGCCCATTTAAATGGACACCAAAAAGCGTCTTGGTTGGCGCTGAATGCAGGTCCTATCACTTTAAGGAAGCGGAAAAGATGATGACCAGGAGGCATTCATTACTGACGTCCCTGAAAACTATGCCTTAGCTACCCGCTATGGTGCTTGAAGCGCATCCCTGATATAATACGTTGTGCGACTGCAGTACTAACAAATCAAGAAAGCGCAAATGAACGAATGCAGTGGTGAATTGCAGTTTGGGAGAAGCATTTAGAAGGAAACTCTTGGCGCTCATGCGTGGTGGGCTGGTCTTGATTGGGCTCACGTGCTGTGGGTCATCTCACATACGTTCGTTCCATCTGTTCAGCATGCTCTGACACTCCGATCTCCAAGGGGAACTTTTGTCCAGATGCGCATTGGATCCTACCGCTTTCGCAACTAAGCGTCCGAGGTTATTGGCAATAAAGATAATCAGCCGTCTTAAAAGGTATGCAAACTGTTACCAGCTTGTTCTTTAACATCCCATGGTCGATAGCTGCATCATGGACCTCTCAGTAGCACATATTTGTCAAGCTCGAACAAAGCGGAGACCATTACGGAGCTGCTTTACCGCTTCTTTAACGCTTGCTGTGTTTCTTCATAATAGTAAGGCGTCGTATCTAAATGTTATCACTAGCGCTCTGGGTAATCTGTCTGGCAGAAGTCACGGGTGTCACATGTTATTCCCACTTGGCCACAAATTGACGAGTTCTCTAGCGATCATAGTTCGCTGCCTGCAACATAGCTGTCTGATAGCATGCGATTTTCGAGTCCAGCTTACCGACCTGTCATGCTTTGCCTTTCTGTATGGTAGACGGCAAGAGCATGTCCAATACATTGCAGAGCTATGCAATGGGAATGCAGAATTGTTACGAAAGTATCCCTTGTACTTTTTTGCTCTCTTATCCGAAGAACTATACGCATGTTGGATTGAATGATTGCTGTCACTCAAAAAGAGGTTTCGGAGATTGTATCCGCAACGGGAATGACCCGTGAAGGATGGAGGACTCCTGTTTCACCTGACCGACTCGTGAAACTGTTAGACATCGAGACGTTGCCTCGGATCATATGCGGAATACACAGTATCGGAGACGAAAGAAAGCCGAAAGCAGAGCTTAGTAAGATGCTAAAGGTTCTGAAGGAAGCCGAAAGCAGTGCTTGAAAGCATGAAGCCACTAGATTACAGAGGGCTTTGCTCTGTAAATAAGCCGGAGAGGCGTTACTAGCGCTGTGGAGAAGAGAATGAAAAGAGTGGAGTTGATTCAATTGCTTAACTGTTACTTAAAGAGTGCTTAGTGAGTGAAGAGCTATATCTAGGAGAGTAAAACCCCTATTATAGGCTGTAAGAAAGTCTTTAGAGCCACCAGAAATAGTTATTAGACCAGACTATTGAAGGAACTACTAGCTATCATCAAAACTCCATGAGCGTCATGGTCAATTCTGGAGAGCCAAAGGGCCAGGGAGCCAAAAGAAGGAAAGAAAAAAAGAGTCCCCCAATCCTCTCTCCTCCAGAGAGGGATCCAATCCATATCCTCCCCAGTCCTCATAGAATCCAATCGCCATCTACCACAGCTAGCAGTAAACTCGCAATCCTACATAGCATCATCAGTTTGTTTTGCACCAACAGCCATTATATCTCCCCGCTGTGCACCGTCCGTTGCTTCCAGGGCCGTTGCATCCATTTTTGAAGCAGGAGTTGACCGAATTGTTACATACGGCCTTGCATGGACAGCCTTCGTAGGCGGCCGTGCAGGCTCCCATCCCGTTCCACGGCGTGTTTCTGCCCTCGCACCCATTGTCGTCGCACCAACCCGGCTTGGGGCCACACGCCTGGCGAGTGCCGAGAACTTGGTGTTGATTGTCGGTAGAGAGGGAGGGTATGGCTCCGCCGAGCCCGGAGAGGGCGAGGGTGGTGAGGAGAGGGATGGTAAAGTTGAGCTTCATGATGTCGAGGGGGGATTTGGTGTCTTTGGATGCGATGAGAAAAGGCGGACGACTCTTTGCTTGCTGTTGTGATGTCAGCTTGCTATGGTGAGAGACAGTGACAAGAGGAGGCGACCTCCGTATTTATAATCATTTTTCACTTTTTTTTCTTTTCTTTTCACTCTTTGTCTCTCTCCTCTTCTGTGACCTAGCCTTGCCAGACATGATTATTTGAACATTCATCAGCAGCAACCACGCCGCGAGGGTCTTGTACGAGCGTGGCATTCCCCCACCATCACAACTTCATCAATCCAATGGCAACATCTGAAATAAGCCTTTAATGGTCCCTCGTGCCTCTTATTCTCTAATCGGGAACTGCAGAGAACTTGTGTTAAAATTCATGTTGCTTACTCACATTATCCTGGCACTCACTGCGGTGGTATTTTTGCGCACAGATGTCTTGGTTACAGGTAATTGGCCGGTCTATTGTAATTTTGCGGCGCGGATTCCCTTTTAAACAGACGGTATTGGCATTTCAATGCAGGGTTTTGGCAACTGCCTCTGAACCAGACTTTGGTACAGCTGGGGTCCGAACTATCTGCAGTCCTTGCCCTCAGTTGAACACAAGACCAAGGATGGCCAATAACGCCAAGCTGAACGAAAAGTTCCGCGTGATCAACGACGACTTCCATAAGCTTGGGGGTAAAGTTTTACGCCAATGTTAGGAAATCCCTTGGAGGATGAGCACTTAGGCCGCCTGGCTGGACGGCGTACTTAGCGGAGAGCTAGCCAATCCTAACGTGGGAGAGCCTCACCTAGAGAGGCCCCGATTTGAGTATGGGGAATGGGATAGAGGAGAAAAGGTCAATATAGCCTCGACAAGACGGGGATAGACAAGTTTGTCTTAAACTAGGCGGAGACTTGATGCTAGAAATGGGGGCATGGACTGTGAAAGCTTGGGTATTCTCAGCCGAAAATATCAATACTGGAGAGCCGGTAATCTTGCCTTATCCATAGATCTACCCATACACTTAGCCATGTAATCAAGCCAATCATGGGCGGTGATGAGTGGCGGTGGTGCAACTCGGGCACATGGGAGTATACGCTACAAGAGAAGGCCCATGTTTTTGGTGTTTTGTTTTGTCTCGTGGACTAAAATATATATTTTATAGTCTACACTGAGGAAAATCGGCCAAAAGATTAGGAGCTATAAGTCCTGATTGAAGCGGTCAATATCTGTAGGACGCCGAGACCAAGATTGACCCAGACGGGCCTCTTGTTTTCGTCTGCCCCATCTATAAAGAATCGACCGTCATTGGCTGGGCGATTCCCCACGCCGTCCCCGTCGGCAACATCTGCTCTTCCCACCGGCAGAAAGTAGGGAACTTTAACAGACCCGCCCCTCTGCAGTTCGTCGACGTAGGCCAGCCGCATGATAAGAGCAGCATCGCAGTTCCAAAACCTCACAACCACATCTCCGACCGCGGCTGATGGTGGGACGAGAGCGACAAGATGTTCTGTGCCAATGCATATCCTCGGTCCGTCTTGGGCCTCGTCTCGGACGCTCTCCATCCACCGCTCGCGGGCGTCATCCCACATCTGCCTGTATTTCTGGTCAAGCTTTGCATGATCAGGGTGAAACCCGGTCCTCTCACCCTGCCATGCAACGACACCATAGCTTCGGATCTCCGTGATGCGATTCAACTCTCTGTCTCCGAAGCCTAGGATTCTTGCCGAGTAGGAATCGTTAACGGCGCGGACTATTTCAAGGTCGTGCGGGTCGTTAAACATCAACTCGCAGGTGTTGAGCCATTCTTGTTGTGCTCGAAACGAACCAACGAGGGAGCTATAGTCTGGCCCCAGTTGCGTGATCTCGCCAGCTAGATAGCCCATGGCTTGAATGATGGGCCGTGGGGTAACCTGAGTGCCACACACAAACTCAAGCTCAACGTTGCCACCAAGAGCAGCTTGAATGACGCCCGCGGTTCTGACGATGGAGATCGACCTCTCGTGTGCTGGTGGATCCAGCCCCTCAATTCGGCTGGTTATGGGTCGCACTCGGAAGAAGACAGCCTTGACCGCCTCTTCCCAGATGTCGTAGTTCGACCGAGAATAGTCGACACGAAGCGTCCCAGAACCCCTTTTGAGTTCCGGCTTACCAAAAGAGTCTCCGGAGTCCAACGGCTCAAGGTACACCTCGAGCAAACCGTCTCCATCCCCAGCCGATGCACGTATATCAGTCGCCAAGCCCAACAACGCAAACAGCCTATCCCTCGCCTCCTGGCATCTCTGATCCACAAACCTCTCCACCAAACTCTCAAACCTCATCGCTTCAGTATGCCTCCCCACCCTGGCCTCAACAACCTTCAACATCCCCCTCGCCTCCACCCTCTCATTCCCAGTGACCTCCCTCCCCACCTCTTTTGCAAGTTTCCTCGCATACTCCAACATCTCCCACCTCTCAACCTCCTCAAACCGCCACATCTTGGCCCCAAACACAAAAACTAACTCCCTCGCCAAACACGCCTCCTGAACAATCCACAACCTCGTCCAGTAAGAACTCATCGCAATCCTCGGAAAATCAAACGAGCTCCGTCCTGGCTCCCGCGAAGACGTGGGTTTTCTCACCTCCTCGATCGAAGCAGCGAGATCACCAACCGTTCCGTCTTCCCATTCTATCGCCATGATTCGAACCGGGTCCGGAACAGCGGGATTTATCTCGCGGAGACCCAGCCACGCAATGACTTTTTGGGCGCGCGAGTAGATGAAGGACATCATTGCTACTTGGGCGTTGCGCTCGGGCATGTCGGATTGGTTGATGCAGATTGCGTCGATCCAGAGGTGGAGGGGGTGGGTTTTTGAGCGGATGTGGAGGAGGGCGAGGAGGAGGTTGGAGTGGATTTGGAAGGGGTGGGCGTTGATTGTGAGGGTCGTGAGGTCGGGTGAGCGTGGGCATGAGGGCTCCGAAGGTGAAATGTTGCTGGCGATGGCCTGGGCGAGGGTTTCAAGATCGGGGTACGGGAGGCCCCAGGTGTAGGAGAGAGCTGCGTATCGGGGCTTGGTGCTGAAGGGTGCTGTTGCTAGGGTGCATTTTAGCGGGTCGGTGAAGGTGCCGGGTTCGATTGTTAGGATGCGGATTGCATCGACTGAGGGTGGCAGGGGAGGATATGGAAAAGATTCTGAAGATGACATGTTGGATGTGAGGGACTGTTTCTTATGACCGATTGTGAGACGGGAGAATGAAGGAAGTGTCGTTGGGTGGAAGTTGTGCCCCTCATTTGATATGTGGGGCATTAGCACACTCCCAATCAGGAAATTTAGATCTGCGGCATCAGATTTCGGATTTCACTGGTGCTTGCACTTAACTATCAGAGGCGATTTTGCGTGAACCCAAACTTCTGAGACGGTTTCAACAACGGCGACAACGCAAGAGGTAGTTGCGTATACGTATTCACACCGTCCCGAAGATGTTTGTCACCCACCGAATCCTTGGCCAACACTGCCAGAATATCCAAAAATTGGCGAGCCGAAGCAACCCCTCTCAAATGAAACATTAATGGCCAATCGTTCAACATGAGCGTAAACTCGTGGGGCTGTGCCCAGAAACGCAGATTCTGCACAGTGTTGATTGCCTGCACAGCCACGATGGTCCCATCACAACAGAGTCTTCCTCACCCGAAATTCGAGCACACAATTTCCCTCGACCTCAATACCTGAGAGCATGATGGCCACAACCGACGGCGCCGCAACCCCAATTGAGTTGGACCCAGTTCTCCTTCAGTCTGAACAGGAAGAGGACACAGACGCCGACGAAGCGGTGCTGTGCGAGCGCTGTAAGAATTTCGACATACAGGCCTTCGCTCGCAGCGAAAATCGCACCCGCGGATACATGCTGCACGACGTGCAATTAGCTGCGACCAACGCTGGAGATTGCGCCGACTGTGCGTTCTGCTCGCTTGTGCTTCGCAGCGTCAAGGACGTCGAAAGACCAAAGGACACAACAGAATGGGAGTTGAATCCATTCCGCATTCCCATCGATAAAGATCCATCCATGTACGTGCACATGACGCCGTGCGCAGACAATATCATTACAACTACAGATCCGACGATCACCTCTGGTCTAAGAGCCAACCGCCTCCGGGCCGCCGTCGCGGACCGTTTCAGCGAGGTTATGAATGCATCCGAACATGAGCTGTGTCTCGTGGCCGACCCGGATAGCCCAGCGGCACATAGTAATGACATAACGGGACGCTATCTCGGCACAGATCCCGACTCGCCCGCCCATTTCGATAGCATTCAGGCCTGGATCCGCGCCTGCGAGAGTCACCCCAAGTGCATGCAGACCGTATCGGGCGTACCGATTGACGCCCACCAAGCCGAGCTCCCGGCGCGCTGCATCCGTCTTACGGGCCGCGGTCCAAACATCGTCGCCCGGCTTGCTGTGACCGAAGGCATGCGCGGCAGCTACATCACCCTGACGCATCGCTGGAACGGGGAAACAGAGCGGTGCAAGACAACGACAGAAAATTGTGAACAGAGACTACAGGAGGGAATCGACCTGCAAGGGCTCCCGAAGCTGTTCCGCGACGTCTTCGCCGTTGCGGCTAGGCTGGATGTCAGCCACATCTGGATCGACTCGCTCTGCATCATCCAGTCCGGCGATGGTGGTGCCGACTGGAAGAAAGAGGCGCCCCGGATGGCGCAGTACTACCAATACTCGCTGTTCACCGTGGCAGGAACCATGGAAGACATGAACAACGGGCTACTCCAGCCTTACTCGGAAGGCAACGCGCCCTGGGGGGTCAGTAACACGCTCGTCCGACTACCATACCGAGACAAAACCGGCTCACAAGCTGGCCACTTCTTCGTCTACCGCCGCCAGATCCCCGTCGTAAACGACTACTGGACGACCGTGCGGAAGAGCGTCCTCTTCCGTCGCGGCTGGATTCTCCAGGAATGGCTCCTAAGTAAACGCCTCGTGTGGTACACTCCCAAGGGCCTCTTTTTCGAATGTCACACGGACGGCCCGCGGACCGAATACCAAGAGCGAATCCTTGTCTCGAACGCACAGCCGCATCTGCGCGCCCAGCTCCAGATGAAAGCGTTGTTTCATTTTGATAATATCGCCATCCTCGATTTCTGGTACCGCACCATCGAGCTCTACTCATCCTGCAGCCTGACTAAGCCCGATAAGGACCGCATTTTGGCCGTCGCCGGCCTGGCTAAGGAGGTGGGACGTATTCTAGCCGACCGGACAGGGGAAGTCGCTGTGAACGGGATTCATCACGAGACGTACCTCGCCGGTTTGTGGCTTCGGGATCTTCATCATGGCCTCCTCTGGGAGGAAGACCACTCGGCTACGCCGTGGGAGACGATTGTCGAGCAAGCCCCATCTTGGTCGTGGGCGTCGCTAATGACACTGGTCAAGTGGCCGGACAAGGACAAGGAAGCCGAGAAGGGCTTGCGTGTGGTGGGGCTCTGCCTGACACGTCAAGATCAAGACCGAGACGGGGACGATGATCATCACCAACGACAGGGTCACGCTGCTGAGTACATCATCGAAAGAAGAGGCTGGGCGGTCCAGCGACGACCCGATCGTCCGGCATTGGCACCGCGAAGGGCCCAGTTCGATCCAACCAATATGTTCGCCTGCCTTCATATCCGTGCAAGGCTCTGCATCGTCCATGTTCGCGGGTATCTCGGAAGAGACGGAAGTGCCAGGGCTGCCGCTGCCACGGCTTATACCAACCGGCCACCATCCGGCAAGTTGAGAGCCCTATGTTCTGCGACCAATCCGGAGGTTATTGCGGGGTGGGCATCTGCCGAACGTCTGAAGCAGCCAGACGCGATCTGCGCTGACGCCGGTGTGGCTGTTCAGGTACTCCTTGTCTCGACGAGGTTTGTAAGGAGGGGGGTCTTGCTGAAAAGGAAGGATCGCGTGCTGGACGTCCTCCTCATTGAGGAGATCGATACAAGGAATCATGTGTTTCGGCGTTTGGGTGTTGGGAGGATATTTGACAGGGATTTGGTCGCCGAGTTGGAGACGGCCGAGGAGCGGGATATTAAGTTTATCTAGGCAGTAATTTTTAGAAAGATTTGATAACAATGAGATTACGTAGGCAGTACGTTACATAAGGTACCACCCATCTAAAGCTGTATCTGCCGGTCCGGCTCCCTCCGCCCCGTTGGCGTGTACTTCATCATGACATCCACCCACAGTCCGCAGAGCCTCGAAGCCCAAAACAGCGTATAAAAAAGAATAAACAGGACGAGAGGTGCAGCTCCTGTCATTAGCTTCAGCTTCAGGTACATGATCCTCAGTTGCCGCTCGAGGTCATCAGCGGTAAGGTCCGGTAGCTTGAGTTCGTCGTCGTACGCATGCGTTGGATAGTTGAAGATGGAAACAACACCCTTAGCAAACAAACCAAACGACAGACCCAGAAAGGCAAATCTGTACACGACGGGACGGATTCGGAAATCCGCGGAATGTTTTCTCCCGCGGTGACCCCAGTACTCATCGCACTTCGAAGCTGTGGCGTTGTATTGCGTGATGTAGTCTAGGCGTTTGATGGGGACGCGGAAACGGGGGTCACTGTCACCCTGAGCAACGGAGCCGTCTTCGGAGTTTCGGAAGATTGATCGACCTAATAGAGACGGAGCCATGACCCAAGGGCGGGGAGGAGGTGTGGAGATGCGCGCGAAGAAGGATGTGCGGATGAAGCGCTTGTTTGCGAAGGCGCAAAAGAGGAAGACGCCAAGCGGGGCATAAAGGCTGCTTTTTGCTTTGCTAAGGTAAACGTCATATATTAGAATCAGAACTTTGACGGTAGATGATAGGTACGAAAGGAGGGAACATACGATGACGGGAGTTTCGAAAGATTGTTTTCTTGGATGAGCAGATACACTATCCACGTAATCGCAAGGCCGTATATCATGAGGCCAAAGGAGATAAGAGGATCGGAAAGTCGCGAGTCAGGCATATAATCGAACCAGGCTATTGTTTGACAGCGGTGTGGCTGCTCCCGATCCGAGTCTGACGGGTGGGAAACGCTTTCAGGTGGATCGGTTGTACCTCGACTGCTTGCCTCGGAGGATATCCTTGACTCCACTGTTTGAGTCTCTGAGTCGGAGCCAGTCTCATTCCTGGACCGGCGGCGGATTGTCTGCTGCGCATAGACTTTCGACAGTGGACTGGACTGCTGCGACTGGAATCGCGCTAACGAATTCAACCCGGACGGCATGAAATCGGGAACCGTGACAGTCTCTGCATCTGCATCCTGGAGATTTGTACTCCCCTCAAGCGGATACGGCTGTACAGTTGGTTCATAGTGCTCATCATTCTTTCGAAGAAGGAAACGGCGCACCATCCAGACGTAGAGGCTGATAGCTGGAAGCAGCAGAACCATTTGCAAAATTGTCTGTCCGTAATCGATATTTATCGTCCTGTGAGTGTACCCAGCGGCGCGTATCATGGCCACGTGAAGGATGAACGCAGGAACAGTCGTCAGCACCGATACCACCGTAACCGCCCGACGATATTGCACGCCCGGCCGTCGACAGCCGAAAAAGCTGTACGGGTTCGCGAAGAGGGCATGCCATGTGAATCGCGTCGCGAGGGCCACGGCGCTCGCTGCCCCTGAAAGCACATTCAGTCGGGTCGCGCGTGGGCCCCAGAAAAACAGGTCGACGACAAAACGGCTGAAAAGGATGGTGAAGTGCATTGCGCAGAGAAGCCTGAGGAGGTGGCGCCATGACTGGGGCCTGTTCTGGAAGAGGCGGCGAGTTTGTTCCTTCGTGCGACGATTGGCATTCTGGATTATGTCGTAGTCCCTTCGCAGCTCCGGATCCAGAGGTGCGTTGGCGTTGATCGGGTCGCACATCTGGAAATAGTTGAAGGGAAAGCATTTGAACCTTGAGGCTCGAAGCTTTAGTAGTGACAGGACGGAAAGATTGACGAAAGGTGCGACGTCCGCATGGTGGCTGTGCACCCTTTCCTCAGCTGCCGCCGCCAAGACTAATTTCGGACGAGAATCAGGAGTGGTTACCCCACTTCCCGATTGATTGCCTCTCAACCACTGCACGAGCTACTACTGTGACAACCGCTTTTGAGCTTCCCCGCCTACCACGCCTGCACAAGGAGGACGCTACACGCAAGAAAACCATGCCGCTCGGCTGTGACATTTGAAGCTCGACATGCAACACGTCGTACTCTGTACATGCTTCGGATCAGCGATACACTGCCGGACACCTTGGATACCCTCTTATCTGCTATGTCTAGCGGGCATCTTCTAGAAGTCCACTAGCGCGGCGATTCTGTTTTGCTCCGCCGTCTTTGCGGCGGAAATGTCTGCAAAGTCGAAGCCGTGCGGTAGCCCAGCATACAGGTGGAACTCGACCTCGACGTTCGCAGCTGCCAGACGAGCCGCATACTAATGACAAAGTTAGTCATACGTTCCCAACAGCCGGGAAGGGGAATGAAATTCAACACACCGCAATATCCTCTCCCGCAAACAGATCACACCCTCCCACATCGATATAAGTCCTCGGTAGCCCCGACAAATCGTCCATCCTTGCCGGCACCGCATAACTCGGCACCTTGGTCTTATCAACCCCCCCAAGATACGCTTCCCACCCAATCTCGTTATTCCGCAGCGTCCATGTTAGCAATGCCGCTAGCGGGCTGTCGGTGGCCAACTTAGTCCGGTCGTCCAGCATCGGATACACCAGCAACTGCTTCGCAATCGGGGGCGTCAGGCCCCGGTCGCGCGCCAGCAGCGCCACCGCCGCCGCGAGGTTCCCGCCCGCGCTGGCGCCGTACACGCAGATGCGCGCCGGATCGATGCCGTGCGTCGCCGCATTCGTCCGCAGCCACTCAAGCGCTGCGTAGACGTCGTCGAGCGGCGTCGGGAATGGGTGTTCAGGCGCCAGCCGGTAGCTCACGGCGAAAATAGGGCGGTCGATCTTTTCTGCGGTGGCGGCGATAGCGGGCGACGTGATGGGTACGCTGCCTGCGACGAGACCGCCGCCGTGGATGTAGAGGATAGCAGGACCTGGACCCGGGGCGGTGGTGGGTGGTGCGAAGCGCGTGATCGCGAGCGAGGCGCCGTCCTTGGAGGTAAAGTGGAAAACGGTCTGCACGACGGAGGGCGCCGGTGAGACCCTGCTGAAGGCGAAGCGGAGGATGAGGTCGGTGTTGGCGCGTAGATCGTGTGCGGTTTGGGCTTGCGGCAGCGGGACGCCGGCGAGCTCTGCGACGACCTTTTGATACTCGGGGTCCCACCGGAGGTTTGAGGGTGCGGCGGACATATTGATGACTGCGATTTTTTGCTGTGTATGCTATGCGAGAGGTGTTTTGGTGGACAACTGTGTTTATTGCGTATGTGTATGTATTTTGAGAAGTCAGTTGTAGACGAGTCCCAACGGAGCGGCAGCGGATAAGGACACTCAAAGAAGCCGATCCTGAAACCAACCCGCCGCAGATTTCCGTCTCGATTTGTCAGGCTCTGGAGCGAGAATCCCAGTCAAAATACAGGGTGCCAAGGCTTGCCTGCAGGAAGTGCCTCTGTGTGGGCCATTGCGCCTTCTTTTGCTCCACAATAAATGGCCAGTAAGGTGCTTGCTGCTTGATACTCTGGACATCATAGCATGGTTTGTTGCTGTGACCCACGACAGGGAAGTGGGGTTGCTCGGCTCGATCCTCGGTGTTCGGCTCGGAGCCGGGGGTTAGAACTACTGCTGTGTTTCAGCCCCGACTGGTTAGGCAGCGATATGTTATTAGGTAGACCCAGAGAAGGGGCGGAGGAATGTTTACTGCACTCCAAAGAAACGCCGATGTATTGTCGTCTCCTCGTTGGGATGGCCGTTTTAACCATAAAGTATAATGTTAGTTCGGGATAATGCGCCTGGGCGCCGGCGATCTCAGTCGGAAGAAAAGACCAGTAGCCGGTCGGACTTGGCACCTACACGCCTTCTTGGCAGTACCTTTTTAGGAAGTCTTCTGCATCTGCCCAAGATACTTGGAGTTCTCTAGTAGTGATCGTAGTGGTCCCAGCACTAGGTAGATACGCCTGCGTCGATACAATCCGCCGCCATCTTCGGGAGGAACGGCCATTTTCGACTTTGTGAAACTGTACCCCCACTTCCACCAAGCCGGGTACAAAATACAACCCGGTATTGCGAAGTGGATCCAAGATAACAGCGACACGGTACTTGGATGGCTCCTGCATATCCTGAAAATCTCGTCCAAGGTACTTCGAAGACACTCGGACCGGCTCAAGAGCGAGCACCTAGACAATGCCACCAAGGACTGATTCGCAGGTACTTTAGTGCGTACCGCCTGGGTAGAACAGGGACTACTCACTTCACTCTCGACAAGGAAGGAGCGAGCGAGCGAGCGTTGCCATCACCGGCTGACTGGAGACGATCGCAAGAAGGAAGAAGGGCATTTATTTTGGGTTCACGTTCGGTCTGTTTTTTTCAGCATCAAGACTCTACCATGTGTCAAACCGCCTCCCAGAGGTAGGACGGAGGATCACTGCACGCCCGGGAGAACATCTGGAACATGGACAAGTCGATACCCGGTGCAATCTTCATGTTTACAATCTTGCCGGGGCGTTTCGGCTAGCAGGTGATGCGAAAAGTGCCCCGTGCTAAAGGTTGCCGGGACATTGCCGAGGTCAGTGACAAAGCTCTTGTTGGCTTCCCACCAGGTCCCATTTGTCGCTGCGATGGCGAACAAATGGAAAAGGCTCGCCAAAGTCGTGCATCGGCGCAATATCTAGTTTGGAAAAGAATCTGTGCTTGCAGAGACAAGGCCGCAGCGTTTCAAATGGTGACTGGAGGGATGCCGGTCTCCTTAAATTTCCATTTGCGTCCCAACGGCCGTCAACCGATGATGCGGGAGCTAAGTGGATTGGCCGGCCCAAAAAGCCTGCAGCCCAATTGGGAAGTTGCGGGGCCAGGATCTTCAATGTGTCTGTCCCGCTCCAGACAGCCACTTAGGATCGGCCCGCGGCGACATGAGCCGCCGCCTTACATGTAAGAGAAGCAGGCACCGCCGTTATCTGTCTTGGCAGTGTTAGAAGGCCCGAAGAAGGGGCCTCCTTTCGACTTACATCGCTGCTGTGTTTGACGTCTTTCCACGTCCGCAGTTTTCGCGACACATATGCATTGCCAAGAGCCCATCCAACACCTGCTCGCCTGCTCGCCCCCAAGCCAGTGCTGTTCTACTCGGCGAATCAACATGCGATCCGCAGAGAAGATAAGCTCTGCTCGGGATTTCACTCTGGAAGCTGATGGACGATCGATATTACCAGACTCAGAGGAGTCCAGCGAGGAGGCAGTAACTGAAATAACCTCCCCAGTCCATCGTCAGAGTGGCTCACCCTTGAACTCGGCTGTCGCTAGTTCCACGCCTCGATCCACGGATTTCCGTGCCACTAAGTTCGCAGACAAACATAAGGCCGCCCACTGGTTCCTCGGGACCGAACAAGACCAAGCCGACCAACCAAAAACAGCTACTAAGCGAAGCCACGCTCTCATGCTCCAAGCAGCCATCATCACCACTGTCCTTCCCAGCAACATATGTCTCACAATCTTTGCGATGGTCCGCTACCTAGCCGTTGGCGGCGTGGGCGTGGTCTACGAAGGCGCTTGCTCAACGGTCAAGGATCTCGACCTGTGGATCCACCTGCTGGTCAACATGCTGGGGGCGGGCATGTTATCCACCTCAAATTACTGCATGCAGCTTCAAGCAGTGCCGACGCGCGCAGATGTTGACCGAGCTCATTATAAGGGGACATGGCTAGATATTGGCGTACCAAGTGTGCGGAATCTGAGGTATATTGGTGGGTGGCGACGTGTTTCCTGGCTGTTGCTGGCGGCGAGTTCTTTACCGATTCACCTGATGTACGTCGGGCCTTTGCCGTTCCCTCCCCTGAGACCCCCTTGGCAACGTGTACGGCAGGTTGAACTCGACCATCTTTCACTCCCTCTCGTCAAATGACTACACTGCCGCCGTAGTCCACGATTTCAATGTTCAAAAACTCTCCGCACGGGCCAGTTCTACCCCTGACACAGTGCATCGCTGCCCACTCCGTACCAGGTACAATGGGAGCCAAAAAGCGTCGGACCCCCTTGCGCCCCAATATTCCATTTTTGGACACCCCGCTAACCCAACACCCCTCTTCTATTGAACTGGTGCGATGGCGCAACAGGGAAGAAACCACAAAGAGAACCACACCCACAGAACGTTGTTGTCGGCCTGAAAGGCTGACTCCCAGACTACTGGTTCTCCGATCGGAGGGACACAAATGCAACTGACGTAGAAAAACAAACACGTACCTAGTATGGAACAAAACCTAGTATGTGACGGAGCCTAGCATGAAACAATAAAGGAAACGCGACCGTGGATCAGGTCATCTTCCTTCGATCGAAGGGCCAGAATGTCACTGGGCTTTTAATGGGAGGTCTTCGTGGTGAAAATCGTCGGATCGATGATTGATTGAAAGAAGCACGGTTTAAAGAACCGCGCGGCGCGGCCCCTTTTTAACGGTGGCACGCGCCAGAGAACGCATCGCTATGTACATAAACGGCTACAGTAATATTACACACAGAGCCTAAAAAGAACGACAGGGTCGGCCTGAACAAACGCCCCGAGTTAATAGAAGAAATAGTTATTCCTTCCACACAGACCCGAATTCACTATCAGGCCACCTTGTTCCACAAGCTCCGCACACACTCCAGTTGCTTACTAGTAGTTCACTCTGTAGACTACTACAACACCGTGTGCAAGGCCCTGGAATCCCAATTATTAACTATTAGTATTAAAATTATACTAGTATAACGTTAATATAATTAAATATATTAGTATAACTTTAATTACTAGTATTAAAATTATATTACCTTTATTAGGGTAAAATTATACTAATATAAATTAAACTAGGTATTAAGGAGCTAATTTTAGCGCCTACGTAGAAAAATTTAAATGTCAAAATGTGTGAAAAATATTATATAGTGGCGGCTAGGTTCAGTGTCCGTATTTTAATATATAGAGATTTCTACGTGAAGCCAAAAATGGCCCCTCGGTACTGACACACAGTATGATGCAATTTGTACTATATAACCTGCCATACGCCGCACCTAATTCTTGTCCCGTAACACCCCCAACCCAAAATATGTAGTTAACGTATACATGTCTACATTATGGACACAGTCTTTTCCAAGGGGTAAAGAGTAGAACTAGTTGATACCAGGTTCTGAAGTGCAAAATTCCTAATGGTTGCAGTCGTCATTTTAATCTGCCTTCATGATAGGAAATGCATCCACACACGCACTAACTTAACCAGGCCGGTATACTGTTCCGTCCTCTCAACTCCATGGCTACGCGGCATCCTTATTTCAGCATCATCAGCCGGCCTCGTTTCTAAAAAGATTCACTGGTAATTTCTTTCGGCATATTTCCGCGGGATCCTCCGCCAAGAACCGCCAAAGCGGTAGCCAATGGCCAAGGAACGGCCATCACGTCTGGTCGTGATCACGTGGTACGACCCCGCACCACAATGGCTTCTGCTGCCCAACATGCAAACTCCCGAATGAAGGCTCTCCAGGCACGAGATTTCTTCTTTCATCCCTCGTCTATCCAAACAAACCATTTTGAGTATCTTACCCGCCCGGCAGCTTCTGTTTCATAGTCTCCATTTGAACAATGCGTCTCCTTGAACGCGGCCCTAATGGCGGGTATTACCTGACCAAGGACTTGATCGGTAGCAGCATCCCCGCCTATGCTATCCTCTCGCACACCTGGGGACCAGATCCCGAAGAGGTCACTTTCCAGGACCTGATGAAGGGCACAGGAGAAGACAAGGCTGGCTACGAAAAGATCCGCTTCTGCGCTGATCAAGCCCAACGCCATGGATTGCTGTACTTCTGGATCGACACCTGCTGCATCAATAAAGAAAACAATACCGAACTTGCCGAGGCCATCAACTCCATGTTCCGCTGGTATCATGACGCCGCCCGATGCTACGTGTTCCTGACTGATGTTTCGGGGCCGAGTTGTAAGCTTAGCGGCCCTCTGCCGAGTCAGACTTGGGAATCCGCTTTTCGCGCAAGCAGGTGGTTCACTCGTGGCTGGACGCTCCAAGAACTTCTGGCCCCGAAGTCGGTTCAGTTTTTTGCACAAGACGGTACCCTACTCGGAGACAAAATATCGTTACAGCAACAAATCCACGAAATAACGGGCATCGCTATTCCGGCCCTTTGTGGAGACTCCCTCGCTCACTTTGAGACTGAGGAGCGCTTTAAGTGGGCAGAGACTCGCCAAACTACGCGCGAGGAAGATTGGGCATATTCTCTTCTGGGCATCTTCGGTGTCTTTATCTCACCCATATATGGCGAGGGCAAGGAAAATGCGGTCCGCCGGCTCACGAACGAGATCAGTGAGAAGTTGCGCAGTCGAGGCGAGTCTAGTCACCAGCATGGTATGTCCCTGACACAAACAATTTTGCCACTGCTGACTCTTGTGCAGTGGTATTTCCCCGACGGGATAGGCAGGATGGCCAGGATGGCCAGGATGGTCAAGGGGTGTCTACGGTATACTGTATGCAGAAGGTTCTTGTTAAGCCGTAATGTGGACTAAAGATAACTAGCTTTCGTGCCATACACCAACAATCCGGACTTCATCGGGCGATCCAGCATCCTCGATCAGCTCAAGGGCCAGCTCGGCTATGGGCTTTCTCAGGCGGACAACAGATCGCAGCCTAGAGCATCGCTCTACGGACTGGGCGGGGTTGGGTATGTGATTGCCGCTACCTTCCTGCTAACTAACTAACTCAGAACAGGAAAACACAGATTGCGCTTGCATGTGTGTATTGGCTACAGCATACGCGTCCGCAGGATTCGGTCTTCTGGGTTCATGCGAGCAGTGCCGAGCGATTCCGCCAAGCATATTTATCCATCGCGAAGGAATGCTCAATTCCAGGTCATGACGACCCCAAAGTGGATGTGCTGTCGCTGGTGAAGAGTTGGCTGGAGTGTAAGGGTTGCGGCCGGTGGCTGATGGTCATTGACAATGCCGACGACGCACAGCTCTTCAGCCATGGGGAAAGTCTCGGAAAGTGGATCCCCGAATGCGCACATGGGTCTGTCCTTGTGACGACGAGGAACAAGGTAGTCGGCTCGAGGCTTACCCGAGGCAAATGCCTGATTGAGGTTGGAAAGATGGACGAGGCCGAGTCGAGACAGCTGTTGGAGGAGAAACTCGAAGCCGACGATCTAAATCCGGACGACTTATCGAGACTTGCATCGAGATTGGAGCACTTGCCGCTTGCCTTAGTCCAGGCCGCTGCTTTCATCCAAGAAATAAGCATATCGGTTAAGGAGTATCTGCGACTCCTGGAGAAAAGCGACCAGCACCTCGTGGACCTGCTAAGCGAGGAATTCGAGACCGTCGGCAGGGACTCGGAGGCAGCTCGTGCAGTAGCAGAAACTTGGTTTCTCTCGTTCGAGCAGATTCAACGGCAGGACGCTTCCGCAGGGGAGCTTCTCTCACTGATGAGTATCTTCGACCGGCAGGCCATTCCAAAGAAATTTCTATCCGACTACAGCGAACGGCAAAAAGTGCAAAAGCTAGAGGGAGAGATGCAGCTGGTTAAGGCACTGGGGGTCTTGAAGGCCTTTTCGTTCATCACGGAAGATAAAGACCACAGCTTCGATATGCACCGGCTTGTGCAGTTAGTGACTCGGAAGTGGCTTAGCAAGAAAGACAGGATGCACCAGTTTGCGGAACAGGCACTGTTAGTAGTGTCGCACAATTACCCGTACGGCAATTATGAAAACCAGGCGATATGTAGCGCATACCTTCCACAGGCGTATGCTGTGCTGAAGTTCAAAGGTACAGGATCAAGAGATGAGAGGCTGGCAAGGGCGGCACTTCTCCATCGTGCTGCAGGATTTTTCGACTACCAAGGCCAGTGGAAGGAAGCAGAGAGATTCCTCATACAGGCGACAGGAGTACGGAAGGAGCTACTAGGAGAGGAGCATCCCGACACGCTAATCAGTATAGATAACCTAGCGTTAACGTACGGGTATCTGGGCCGATGGAAGGAAGCCGAGGAGCTAGGGGTGCAAGTAGTGGAGATGGGAAAGAGGGTATGGGGGAAGGAGCATCCTGACACGTTAGTTAGTATAGGCCGCCTAGCGTCAGCGTATCGGGATCAGGGCCGGTGGAAGGAAGCCGAGGAGCTGGAGGTGCAGGTGTTAAAGGCGAGAAAAAGGGTGTCAGGAGAGGAGCATCCCCACACGCTGTCCAGCATGGCCTGCCTAGCGGCAACGTACTGGAACCAGGGCCGATTGAAGGAAGCCGAGGTGATTGAGGTGCAGGTGGTGGAGATGAGAAAAAGAGTGTCGGGAGAGGAGCATCCCCACACGCTGTCCAGCATAGCCTGCCTAGCGGCAACGTACCGGGATCAGGGCCGGTGGAAGGAAGCCGAGGAGCTAGAGGTGCAGGTGATGGAGACGAGAAAAAGAGTGTCGGGAGAGGAGCATCCTGACACGCTGTCCAGCATGGCCTGCCTCGCGTCAACGTACCGGGATCAGGGCCGGTGGAAGGAAGCCGAGGAGCTGGAGGTGCAGGTGTTAGAGGCGAGAAAAAGGGTGTTGGGAGAGGAGCATCCCAACACGCTGTCCAGCATGGCCTGCCTAGCGTCAACGTACCGGGATCAGGGCCGGTGGAAGGAAGCCGAGGAGCTAGAGGTGCAGGTGGTGGAGACGAGAAAAAGGGTGTCGGGAGAGGAGCATCCCCACACGCTGTCCAGCATAGCCTGCCTAGCGGCAACGTACTGGAACCAGGGCCGATTGAAGGAAGCCGAGGTGATTGAGGTGCAAGTGATGGAGACGAGAAAGAGGGTGTTGGGAGAGGAGCATCCCAACACGCTGACCAGCATGGGTAACCTCGCTTTCACTTGGGAGAGACAGGGCCGCCTTAACGAAGCTCTAGACTTAATGCGCCGGTGCGTCGAGTTTCAGCAGCAAATACTCGGGCCGGATCATCCCCGTACGGTGTCTAATCGTTCTACATTGCGTGGATGGGAAGCAGCGAGTGGCCGCCTCCATAATGAAACAGCTAATATGTGAGAATAATAGGTAATAGATCATTAGATTTTCTATATATTATCTACGATTACTATAGCAGTCACTAGGCGAATTGCAAATCATTTTCATTATTAGGTTACAGTGGTCTTCAACTACGTAATAATTTGCACAGCAGGTGGGTATGCGATGCACAAGGTGCAGGCAGCTGAATGAAGAAGATGAGGAACACGGCTTTCGCTGGCCACCTTATTCACATTATGGTTTAGGTAATAGCATTGACTGGTAATGCCAGACAGAATATACGAGCCGGAACAATAAGGCCTAGCTGTTTGGCAGTACAAGAATATGTGGGGCTGTTAGGGCGCTTGTGACAAGGCACACAGTACAAATGTCAACATACTGTGTGTCAGCATTGAGGGGCCATTTTTGGCGCGCACGTAGAAAATTTTACATGTCAAAATGTGGACGCTGAACTTGGCCGCCACTGTACAGTAGAGACCGAAATCAGTGTCCTGCCCAGCTTCCTAACCGGTGCCCCCTTCGGTATCGCCGCCGCCGCAGAGAACCGGCGCGGCTCGTTTGGTTGGGACCAGCAAAGCGTCAACCCGCCCCGGATCAACTCCACGCCGGCCATTTTGGACGTGCAGAGGCGTGGCGCGACGGCGTTTGAATACAAGACCATCACAGAGTGTTACAAGCTGTATGAAGACTACTGGGCCGCGCAGGGGAATGTCCTCGTGGTGGTGACCAATTCCTCCTCTCGGGACGAGGTACCATTACGACGGATATGTGTCTCTCGACCAAGGATGATTTTGAAAGGAAGTGGTGGCGGCGGACTCGACGCCCCCTTCCTGGGGTCCGAGAGTACCGACACGAGCCACGGCGGTGGGTCGCTGCAGCCGGGTTGCGTCGCTGGCTCGTCCTAGTCTCTACGTATGTTCCCTGCCACCCCTCTCCCTCACAAAACTCCAACTGAGCCTTCCCTCAGCTCCTCCATCATCATCGTTACTGTCCTCACCATTCTCATTTCCTCCCTCGTCGCCCTCCAGCGCCGCCACCTCTCCACGACAGCCCCCTCCCTCTGGGCCCTCGGCTTCGGCTCTCTCACCCCTACACCTTTACAAGCTAACTAATCAAACACCAAGAGCATTTGCACGCTAGGCTGTCCGGCAATTGTCATCCGGCATATGGCCATATTACATGTTGGGTAGGGAGGCCGCTGACAGCGTACTGGTGGTGCTAGATTTGTTGGCGACCCTTGTGCAATTCGGTCTTTATATGGCCGTCGAGGACGCAGAATACGGAGCCAAGCATTGGGAAGACTTCGACGCCGACAAAACGGCCGTGCCAATTACCGAGTTGCGTTCTCAACACCGTTCCGGGTGTGAGGTACTCGGCAGCGGCCCTTTTGAGCCTAGAGCAGCTTCACGTTCTGGCTTGTTTGACCGTGTTGGAGGCCGTCGAGTTCAGAGTTCAGTAAAAGCGCACGAGGCTAGCTACCCCGGCTATTTAAGTGCAATTGCTTCGGAGATGATGCACAGGAACAGGATGAAAAGAAAATGAAGCATGGCAGCATCAACAGGGAGACCGTGGAGATAATTCTATTCTCTGATGTGAACCCAGACCATCTCATCGCTACGTAGCCGCCCAGCACCGAACATGTTTTCTTAGGGGGCGAATCACCTGGAGATGGCTCGCATCGGACAGTCAACCAAATCAAGTGGTCCCAACGGTGTAAATGTTGTATTATGCAGCGGTCGTGCCTACGATCAAGCGTGCACACCCGGCCTCTAGAGCCGCCACCAGACGAAAGCAAGCAGCAAGGTACCCACAACCATACATCTCCCGATGAAGACTTGCATCTTCCAGAACTCACCAGTCTCAGTATTGATCAGCGCTGTACTGGCCGGAACACCCACCAGAACCCCTAAGCCAGCCGAGGCTAGCGACATGCCCATGCGCGTGCCGACAGCGCCCCCTCGCGGAGTCAGCTGAGGCACGATAGTCAGTTGGAACACGGCCAACGGGGCCAGCACAAGTCCCGATGCAACCGACCAGGCGATAAACCCTGCCGTGTTATGCACAGCGGCCCAGCCGAAGATGACCACTGCCGACAAGCCGCCAAATGCAACCATACCACCCGCATTGCCGACGTAGGGGATCACAAGCACGGCAAGAAACCGACCCGGAATTCCCGATGCGTTCGCCACGACCAGCAGACAAAAAGCCAGAGACGAACTTGCCCCCAGACCGAATTCAGCATACGTCGGGATGAGGAAGAAGGGAACCCAGTAGGCGATCCAGAGGAAGAAAACGCCGAGGCACATGACGACAAAGACGGGCTCCGTCAGCGCCCCCAAGTCGGCGAGCCGCCGCCTTGCTGCAGTAGCTGATTCCAATTTCGTCTCGGGTATTCGGGGGAGGATGAGCGCCAGGCCCATGAAAAGTCCAGCCAGGGTCATCAAGCCCAGCACGCGGGTGGCCCAGGCGAAACCCAGCGAGGGCAGAAGGCGGTCTAGGACGATGGGAAACATGATTCCGCCGATGGCTGTTCCGCATGTCGCGAACGACACGGCGAGACCGCGGTACTTGGATCCGAAGGTGGCGGCGACCAGGGTGATGGAGGGCGGGTAGACGATGCCGCTACCAATGCCGACGGCGACTCCCTGCGCAAGCATGATCTGGTAGTACTCGGTCGACAAGCTGAGCATCATGACGCCAAGAACGGTGAGGAGGGAGCCGACCCATAGCATCTCCCGCACATAACCGGCATCGTAGATGGGGCCTGTGACGACGCCGCCGAGTATCAGCAGCAGCGCTTCGGCCGTGCCGATCCACGCAATGGCGTTGGTCGACTCGTCAGCGAGAATTGTTGTCTCGTAGTAGCTCTGGTATGTCCCGTACGAGCTCAAGAGGCCCCATGTCGAGACGTAGATGAGGGAAGCACCGAGGGCTAGGAGCCACGCCCCACGGCTTTCCTGCGCTGCATCGGTCTCGGGCGGCGGCCGCGGCAGTGCGCCTTCGATTTTGTCACTGTCAGATCTCATGCTTTTCTCGTTTTTGGTTTTGAGGGACGGATGACAGGGCGACCCGGGGAACCCATCACGGTGGAAAAGCGGTCGGCAGTTCCGCGTGACATCGTCCCACTCCAACGCCGCACGCCCGCCTCCGAATGTCGGGCCGGAACCAAATACCAATCCATAGTGCGGCCCCCTTCCCCGCCCAAAACAAAGGTAGATAAGGAGATTAGCGTTTGGACAGGCGTGTATTTGGAAGGGCGTGCATGTTGAGCGCGTTCAGGATCCTAACGACCCACTTTTCGTCGCCCGGGCCGGCGCCAAATGGTAGCGACAGCACACGAAGTGGCGCAGTGGAGCTGAGAAGAGCGATGGGACAGAGCCATGAATCGCCTCTGTCCGCGCTCTGGAATCTGCAGAGTTCCGGGATCCCTTTTCATCCTGATCCAAACAATGCCTCTAACTTCTCCCTATACATCAGTTCCAGCCCCTATTTCGTTACCCCTTTTGTTACGTGAATGCCTTGAAAATGACCCTCTGTGTAACCTGTGGTTTTTGGAGTACTCCGCAGTGGTGATGTTTCCCCTTTGAACCGGCCGTTTCCGGAGATGATTGCGTTTCGCTTAGTTATGGCAGCTTCTTTTGCAGTGGGTTCATGGTCTGCAGGCCTCCCCGGCCTCGTTGTAGCTGCGCGTTGTTATTTTCCAGCCTGTCCTAGCATGGCTTTGCTGTTTCTCGGCCTGTAGAGCTAATACCCAGCTTGTCACTGATATATATGTCCAGCTTGCACAGCTCACCCAAGATATTACTCTGAAAGTGGTGCCACTTGGTGAGGCCGAGAAAGCCCTGAGCACAAATGCTACGCGAACTATTGCCATCCGAGAGCGACCCCATCGTGTATCACATTATTGTTGTCGCGGCCCTCGACGGATTCCTCTGAGCATAAGCCCCGTCGCATACGAGGGTTGGCATTGCTTCTGTCCGCAACATCCACATCGCAGTTGGAGGTAGGGATGCATTGTCTCGTCTGATATTCCTATTCTGCCAGATGTGACCTTTCGACTTTGCAGCAGCTAAGGCTATTCCCGTGTTTCCGAAGTACTCTACTCCACATTGAGGGAACGGGTGTGGCGAGCTGCGGCGCAGGAGAGGTGGAGTGGGCTTTTACAACACTCGCAATTCAGAGTGGCTTTAAGGGGGTTTTCGAGGGGTGGAATAGGGGCATCACAAGATAGGGGGTGAGGCATCCTTAGGTAAATGTGTATAAGAAACACCACGGGCGGGAGTAAGTCATCGCCCATTTGGTCGCATATCCGCGGGCCTTGATTTTGTCTCCTTGCGTCATATTATTTCCCGTCAAACAAAAGTTTTCCCCCTTTATAGAGCTCTTAGCTTTGCAAACGATGTCTTGGGCTTCCTGAACACCTCCTCTTCTGCCTCTAGCCCAGACAGCTCCTCGGGGAGCGGCAGGAACTCAAAGTTGAGTATCAGCGTCACGACAATGATGCGCATCTCCAGCATCGCTAACCTCTTCCCGAAACATCCCCTGAAACCACCACCAAAGCTCAGTTGCGGTAGCGCGTAGGAGTCAAATACCTCCTTGCCAGTCGCGTCTTGGGTCAACCACCGACGGGGCTCCAACAGGTCCAGGTTTCTCCCACTTTCGCCCTCAAACCCACCACCTCTGCGTTTCATCTGCGCAGCTTGGCTCGTCTCGCTGCGTAGGGATTCTTCAATCTCGAATGGTTGCTTGTTGATGCGCAAGTTCAAGATGACGTTTGTGCCCTTCGGAATATGGCGGCCTAGAACTTGCGTGTCGACCAGCGCTCGCCGCGTGGTGATGGCAGCTGTCGCCGAGTATCGGACCGTCTCTTCGATGGTAGCGTCCAGGAGAGGGATGTCTGCTTCCAGAATCTCCGAAGAGGTAGGAAATTTCTTGTCCTTAAACGTCGCAACGACGGCTTCCCGGAGATTTGCCTGCGCCCGGGGATATAACCCCATGAACTTGACGAACCAGGCCATGGTCGAAGCTGTTGAATCGTGACCAGCCAGCAGCATCAGCCACAGTTCATCCAGCATGCCCCGATTGCGCGTCGGATCCGGTGCCAGCTTGCCCTCCTTCTTCGCCTTCATGATCTCTCTCCGGAGCACAAAATCCATCGCACATGTATCATGCTCCTCCCCATCGCCAGACGAGGACTCGGACAGCCGAGAAAACCTCTCGCACGCCTTCTTCATAATCCTCTTCACCTCGTCACTCCCAACCCTCCTGAACTTCCAGTACGACGGTTTAAACTTCATTAAAAAGAAGGTCAACGCCGGCCACACCGATGCCACCCCCTTATCCACAATCGCGCTCCCTTCCTCGACCGCAAACCTCACCAACGCCACGAGCTTCGCTGCCTCCTCATCTTTTTTCCCTCCCTTCTCCCCTCGCACCTTCGCAATCTCCCCCTCAACACCCCAATCTTACTCCCCAACACCGCCACCCAAATCGCATCCAAGGCCGTCGAATAAAAATCATCCAACACCTCAATCACCCCCCCTTCCTTCCCCTCCTTCCCTACGGTATTCTCAATCCTCTCCCTCCACAACTCCACCAACTCCCCTGCCGCCGTCTCCAAATTCGGCGCGACCACCCTCCTCAAGAACTCCGGACTCATCACATCGCTCCACAACCTCTTCTGCGCTTTCAACTCGGGCGTCGTCACCTGCGCGAGCGTCGACGCCGGCAAGATCTGCTCAAACAGCTGCGTCGTCAAAAACGACCTATCAAACTCCTTATTCCTTCGCACCAAAATATCCTCAATCTCACGCGGGTCGTCGAGCAAAATGACAGGGGGACCGAAGGAGGTGATGAGGAATTGGGCGAGGGGGGAGGCGAGGGTGCGGGTGAGGGAGAAGACGGCGGCGGTGGGTTCGCGGGTGCGCTGGCCGCGGGATTTGATGGCGGGGCCG
>Ga0247758_1000140_pt1 | contig 58422 bp, 33 predicted proteins | sample UWRJL156409C4_FD_180950 | JGI IMG/M metagenome (GOLD analysis project Ga0247758, IMG submission 180950) | Plant litter microbial communities from Arlington Agricultural Research Station in Wisconsin, United States - UWRJ-L156-409C-4 | ecosystem: Environmental > Terrestrial > Plant litter >... | reverse complement strand
AAGATAAGTACCATATTCTATTTCAGGAATACTAGCATGTTTAACGGTGGTGTTAACCACTTGCCTAACTTAGCTGCATCCATCAACTGCGTTAGAAATCGTAATAAGAACGCAGTTAGTCCACACTGGGTATAAAATACAGGATTCAGGAGAATAGCGCCCATATTAAAGCTAAAGCTGCACCAGAGTCTCCAAACTGCCTAATAAGGAAGATCTAGTACCTCTATAAAAGCTTAAGGCGCCCCTTACGGCTGAATTAAGGCTAAGGACTGCTTTAAGCTGGATAAGAATAGCACGGGGTAGCTGCAGGCTAGACCGGATAACAGGCAGTAACAGTCTATAAATAATAGGGGTGGTAAGGGCAGCACTAGTGTTAAGAGCAGGCGAGGGTGAGAGCATCAGGTTCGTAAGCTAAAGCACACAGACAGATAAAAGGGACTAACGAAACACTAAAAGGGAAGCCAGCAGGTGAGGAGACAGGATTAAAATCACCTAACACTTCGCTCTTAATGAAATAGCTCAGGTCTACTTCCTAGCCGGCTGAGGGTGGTTAAGATGCAGCAGCGGGCGTATTTAAGGGGTGCCTATAATATAGGTGCACCCCCTTCTTTACCGGCACAGGGATATGCTTAACAATTAGGTGATAAACTAACAAATCACATTAAAAAGGGGGAAGGTTAACAGTGATACGCCCCTTGCCACATTACACCAGTCTGTGATTAAACGCTAATATTCGTCACCAGAGATGCTCTTAATGCGTCAAAGTGAGCTGTTAATATAGATAGGCTGTCCGGCCCTAGAGTGGACACCTCCAGCTGGGGTATATATCCCCAGCTCACGTCACACTTCCTATAAGTGTAAAAAAGTCTCCAGTTATCTTAACGAAATCTAAGCCAGGATTCAAAGCCTGGCCACCTCTAAGGGTTCCCCAGATAATCCTCCTAACAATAATACAACCTGGGATGGGATTGATTAACTTTAATCCGTCCCCAGGAGCGTCCTAACGTTCTAAACATAATGCCTTAAAAGCGAAGCCTAAAGCCAATCTAACCCAGCAACTGCTCAGTCCTAAAGCGGCGCCACCCCAGTACAGTCAGATTCCTCCAAGTGGTGTAGTTGGCGATGCGAGCTATATATTAGGTGTGTTCTTAGAGATAGTCCTTTAAAGGCTAACCCCTCCACTTACAATTCTCAGCAGATTAAATACTTAGATTTAATAACTTCAACCAGATTAACCTCCTTAATGCTAATAAATGGAGCGACAGATACCTAAGTTACGATAAAGACTGGATACCACAGTTTAATATAGAGTAGCCATACCTGGCAAGCGATAAAGGTAAGAGCGGGATCCAAGTTAAGATTATTAGGATAAGCTAACTTAGATTTACAAGTAAAGCAATCACAGCCTGTAATATCAACAATATATCAGCCCAGCCCATTCTAAAGTCTCACTTCACAGCTCCCAGAGCATTACTTCAACTCTTATCAATGCCACTTCCCCCCTAAGCCTTACGTTAAATCACCACAGTAACAGTAACAGCTAGGGTCTAGAGTTTAAGCCCTATTTATCAAAACAGGCAGGATAAGGTCCAGTCTAGCACTTATAAAGGGTAACACGGAAGTATAAATGTATAGAGCATAATAAATACCCCAGAATCCCAAACATCAATCTCCAACATCAAACAAATCTCCCCTTCCCCACCTCCCTACGTTCAGCTTCCCTCCCCACCACCTACCAAGTAAGCATCTCAACGTAAGACTAATACTCCTAAAACACCACTACCAACAGCTATACCAAGCACTATCCTAACCGGCCCACATAAGTTAACAAGGACTGACACTAGAGCCATTAAGTCAAGCCATCACCAGTTAAGCCCTGTAAAACCTGCCCTGCAAAAACAGCTCCATGTTAAAATTAACGCGGATGGAGACACTATAAAGGGCACACACATAACTAAGCGACCGAAGCTCATGGCTGTTCCTTAGGAATAAGCCGTAAAACCCACTAAGCTGGAAGCCTTAAGAGAGATCCCGTCGGATGGCTGCAACACATGCGGCTTTTAAGCTAAACACCTTTTACAGCTAATAAAGATGGTATAGAGATAGATTCTTAAAGATAACACATCCTTTAAGGCCTTGCTTAAGAGCGACTTTAGCTTGTTAAACGTAAAGAAGAGCGTGATTATGCTACAGATATGCCTTAAATCCACACGTGACTACACTTGGGAAATGGCCGTAATACAGAGACAGCCAGGCCATCCTCTCCAACCCACAATGACGCTGTCTAAATATACCAAGACCAAACAGGTGTCAGGTTAAAGTGATTCTCTTTCCAACACTAATAATAATAATAACTGTGATAGTCTTTCTAAAGGTACTAAGAGCGATAGTAACTCTGTTACTAAAGGAGTAAGTAGTAAGCGCCAGGTTTGCGGCCGGGGCCCTTACTGGTCACCTCTTAAAGAGTAACGGTTACAGTTATATATAATGGAGAAGAAAGATTGGCCGTGGATTGCCGTCCAACTAGGTTAGACTAAGGGTGCTGTGAAGTAACATTAAGGAAAGATAAGCTAGTGTGTTAGTTTGTTTTACGCTAGGCCAGGGTGAGACGAATCCCATCCGTTAACTACAAAGTTATCTAATTACAGTACCTCCCTCCTTTTCTTTAAGCCGCCTTATAATAGGAAAGTCAATTCTTCAGATAATAATATTAGTGGCCAATGTGAAAAAATAAAACACCAGTTTCCATTCATGACAAGCAAAGCCTACATCAACTTATCTCTGCAAAAGGGAATGCTAAAATACCAACCTGGCAACAGGGGCATGGCCAATCCTCCATATATGGCCAATCCTCCATATATAGCCAATCCTACATACGTGGCCAATCCTCCATACATGGCCAATCCTACGTGTGTGGCCAATCCTCCATGCATAGCCAATCCTCCATACGTAGCCAACCTGCTCCAGATATATTTTATCAATCACATTTCAGTCACACTAACAGACTGGGTGTTAAAGGAGGTGTTTCTATACATTTATAATGTGAAAACTGCACCAGATAACGTGGAGCTTATGTCTTACAGTAAGTGCCTATATCAGGCGGAGGAGCGGATACCGTGACCGTAGAGGTAAGATTGTTCAGGGGAGGTATAGCTTAACGCAGTAGTTTAACTAACAGAGGCGATACATAATTTAAAGAGACAAGTAGGAAAGATTTTCGTAAGCATAGTCGAAGGCATTTAAATAGCCTATTAACTAGACTATAGCGGCGCAGACTACTATAATGTGAAAGATTAAATAAAAGCCCTATAGGTCAAATTTACCAGGATATCAACTTTCTAAAAACTTAGTCTTCAGACCACATACGTTAAATTTCTCTCTTATATACGGAATCTGGGAACTTACTATATAAAACACAGTCCTAGATAAAAGGCAGCTTGCTTTTACCAGCATATAAGGAAACGCTTTTCTCATCATCTATAAGATTCCAAACACATTAAGTCTATAGATTAAAGGCGCCACACCACACAAGCCAGTCACCACAAACATTAATACTCGGAGAAGGCGATATTTTAATCCCTGGAACTTAAGATGCATTATTATAAAGATAGTTAAAGTTCCAAAAACTCCAATCTATAAGAAACAAGTGTTAAGCTTAAATATTATGTTTAAGGGAAAGCATAAGGAAAAACAAACTAACTATACACTAATAGATATTTCGTAATAAAGGTTCACACTAGAAAACCATATATATTCCTAAGATCAGGTCACCTAGTATAAAGAACACTATACCTAACATATCTAATTGGAGGCAGAACCGTTCTATATATGGGGAATAGTTTATTAAGGTGTGGTACATCACCAATAACGATAGACACGTAACAGCCGTTAACATAAAGATAGAAAAAGCAGTATAATTGGCAACTGTAACACCAGAGTATCTGGCAAAGTACTGCTAGATATATAAGTTACCAAGCAGGAAAAAAACGCCAGAGATAAGGTGGGAATAGATATTAAACGACTCGTTATAAATATATAACTAACTGTGGAACGAAGCGTAAGCTAAGCCTAAGATAGGCCAATAGCTATTAAGAATATGTGAGTTAGATTCACACTGGAACTATTCCAGTATCTTATTAAACAAGAGAAGAACTGGAGGCCCTGGCTTACTAGCCTTAGATGTGGTGTTACTGATAAATTCCATTCCTTTATGCCGCTGCTAAACTTGGGGACGGGGAACGGATACCATAACAGCGGGCTTTAAGGGTAAGTGGAATGTTCTAGAAAGTTAACCTTATCTTAAAAACTATCAGGGAGTCTACAAGCTTCAATATATAACTTAACACCAACACTCTTAAAGTCTCTTATAACCCACACCTTAACCAGGGATAGCGTCCCGTGACGAATGGGCGCAGCGTAATTAGGTACTCCAAGCTGCTGAAGTTATTTAGTTTGGCGGCTCTTTAACTAATTATATTTAGCTAATCTTCAACCCAGCGCTAGCTAACCACATTCTGCCTAAATTTAAAACAGTCACACATAACAGATTAAATTACGTTAATAACTCTTGCTTTTAGTTAGTTACCACTCTGTCAGGACCACTAACCGCTAATATAGTAGAATGCTATATTTTAAAGTAATTTTAGCAGCAGAGCCGCTACGCTGACCACTCCTTTCCTGGTAAGGAGAGCGGGGTTAGGAGGATGGATTAGCAAATCGAATCATTAGAACCTAAAAACGGCACGCTTAAAATACTATTAGTGTTATACCACTTACGTTAAGACTCCTCCAGACTGAGTGTAATAGGAGTTGATATGAAATAGTGAGTGGGCGTACACCTAGGCGGTTTAGCCGCCGTACACCCCCCTTAAGTTGCGCAGGCAGATCCGCCTTTCACTCAAACCAGCGCTTACCTTCAAAGATGCGGAGGTGAGTTTAGCCGCTTTAATCCGCTTTAGCCCACAGTTATTACGTCATTATGGCTGCGGCGAAACTTCAGCTAGCCTGATTTTAGCCCGCCGTTTTAAGTATAGATTAGCCCACTCTAGCCTGTGTGTTCGTTTCAGATGGACTCTAAACGAACTTCAGGAACTTCACTAACATGCAAAGTTCACCAGAGTGTGCCCAAGTTATGCTAATACCCACACAGGATATACCGCCATTTCTCTCTTATAAGCTGAGTATCGGCTTATCTAGCAGCGAGGATTTTCACGACCCCAAGCTCCTCTAGTTTCCTAGTCCTGCTTATCTTCACTAGAAGAAGTTTCTAAGAGTAGGTGAAGACGGCTTCGTTATCCAGGCAATAACCGACACTTCCCTGTTCACTATTAAATTCGTCTATATTTTACCTCTGTTATTCGCTCTGTTAATTCTAACTCACAAGCAGTTTTACCACAGCAAGCCGCCTACCCGTCCTTTTCACCAACAATATTAGGCCCTAAAGAGAAAGTGCCAGACTGCATCACTTCTCACGATAATCCAGACAGCTAGCCAACACAGAATTGAATCTGGTTACCCAGCGGTACATATAAATCCAGAGCCTAAGACGTATAAAGACGTTATCACAAACCTTAAGATCTTCTCTAGCGAATGTTTTAATAACGGGAATCTACATTCCAACCACGGTAAACCATTCACGCTTAATGTACGTATTAATTAGTGTTTTAGATGGCTGGAATTATCCCGCTAAGCTATATTAGCCCTTCTAAGGCGCCAACCACGTAAGGATTATACTTTAATCTCACAGTTACAACGTGCACATAGCCTGGATAATAGTAAGCGTTGCTTCGCAGTTATTTACGAATATATTCCTAAGGGAGACTTAGACCCTGAAATAATATAAAGGCATCTTAACTTTTTCTACTTAGCTAGTTTTACGTTAATGCCGTTTAGAGAAGATAATTAGCGTGGGAACGTTCTTATCAACTATTCTGATCTAATCCCTCCTTAAAATTTGCTCTGGTGGAAGCCTCACTACGGAAGAATGGAGATAGAATGGTACTTTAAGGAGCTACAAAAATCGGCTGCCGTATTAAGAATATAATTTATCATTACAGACACTATCTAAGACTATATATATCCTTAGCCATTTACTTTTTATATCTCTTACCTAATCCGCTATGCTCTTTTAAGGATCTCTTGCCCTCCCAGGAATCCCCCAATTCCTCCACATCAGGCACCCACCTTAAGCCTCACAATCGCCTATACTGCCCTATATCCGCGTTGTAAATGGTTACATTATCATCCATAAAGATTCGGCAGCTTACTATCTTACCCTCCTCGTCCAGCTCCTCCACGTTATAATAGGGCTGCTCACGTTAAAGATTAATAGTAAACATCCGTACCGATGCCCTTATCAGGAATGTCCTGGGTCAGCCTGTCCCTAAAGTAAAGGCCTTAATCTCAGGGCCTTGTTATCCAGTTGGATTAGGGTGCTCCAGGTTATGGGGAATTTTAGACGGAAATCCTGTAATGTTATATATAAAGAGTTCAGCATAGGTGTCAGACCACTAATATAAATTAAAGGCTGGGTACATAGGCAGTATAAAGTGCGAACCATAACCGGCTATCATAGTAAGGTAGAACAGCGCTAAGCGGATGTTAAGCTAAAGTCCACTGCTTTTCTATAAGATTACCTGGTATTTAACACGATACGCTTTAACGCCATTATTTTAAGGGGTGTATATAGAATTGCTAAGGGACACGCTCTACAGCGCACTTAATAAGTAAGATAAATCAGTCTCTAACAAAGATATTCAGCTGTAACCAAGAGCGGCGGAACCAAGCTCCCGCTTAAGTCGGTCAGCTACCTGTCCTAAACCAGTCAGCTCAAGAGAGACACAGAGCACCACAAGTTCAGCATCAGTGATTAGCCAGCCGTACCGCACCTTAACTTCCATCATGTAATACAGGATCTGCCAAACAGGGTCCTTCCACACGTAATGGGTGGCCGTCTTATATATACTGCTTTACCACTTAATAGCGACTTTAATATCGCCAGGGAGCAGGTTTTTATAAAGCTTACTGTCCTGGCTCTGCAAATCTAAATATAACAACCAGTCCAGTTTAAAGAGACGTGTAATATCACCTCCCCCGTAATAATATCGCCCACCACGTCCTACGTTAAGATTATCTTCCTTATCTATATCCAGGACATGACACGCATATCCTAGGGCTGCGTTAACGGGAGGCAATAGGAACTTGCTAAGATAGTGTTTAAGTAAGTCTTCGTTAAACATATATATGTCCCAGGATAAAGGATCCACACTCCCAGCTACACCCAAGACCCATTCAGCGTCCATAACCGACTAGTATATCGTATACAGGTTCTAAGCGTTAAATTCGTCCCATCTAATCCATATGTTAATATTAGGCTAATATGTTAATATAGTGTTAGTTCCAGGTTTAGTACAGATAATATTAATAGCGGGACATTCTCCACTCAAAACGTTAAGGATGCTTGCCTTTGAAGGCATTTGGGGAGTTTTACTTTATATTCACTTAATGTTAAGAGTTAAGTGATATAATTCTTAACTGGTAAGAAAAGCAGAGATAATTAGGTGTGAACAAACGGTGCCTGACAGCACTTTAGGTTAACATGCGGTTATTATAACCAATTATAGCTAAAGATACAGACTATTAGATAGGGTGGGGTTTATTAACCCTAATGATTACGGCCTCACCCCTAGCACCTGATTTAAGCTGTACTAGCTGTCAAATGCCCAGCTTAACAGTAATCTCGCTCGTCAGCAGCGGCCCCTCAGCTTACAGGCGCCCAAGCATCTTAGCGCGGAACGTCGCATGCTTATTAATAAGAACATGTGTAATATAATATAGTCACCTAGTTAGCCACGTGACTCGCCACCTTCCACCATTATATTACTAGCTCTCTGCCACCCTCTCCTTTTTATCTAAAATAAGTAATTCCATCCCTCTTTTACTAAACGGCCAGAAAACCGCTCTGTTTTATGTTCCACAACATGCTATTAAAATTAAATAGTAGCTAATTAACCTTAACAACCTTCTATAGCTACTTAGGCTTATAGACCATCCGATACGTAATTACAGCACAGTCTGCTTAATATAGCCTAGCTGCTTAGCCACCCTAACCGTATACGTCACCCTCTAAGGCTATCCCACCCGCTTTAATAGTAAGTGTGCGGATACGTCTATAGGGGCGGACGATGCTAGACGACGATGTAGCGACGTGAATAACCTAATAAGCCAGTTACAGTAACCAGTAATAACAGCACAGGTTATAACAGATTAAACATGTGCCACTTAGCAGTATCCACCCCCCTCTAGTTACAGTGTATAAGGCTGTTAAGCCGCTGCGGCCGATAATCAGCACAGCAAGTACTGTAACAATAAGCTTCTTAAAGGTCAGACTAAGCACAATCCTTCCTAAGCAAGCTGCTAAGGGACGATATAATAGGCCACGGAAAATCATTAATTAACCCGCTAGCTAAAGTTATAGATTGCCCCGTGATGTCTTTCTGTAACTCCGAACTAAGGAGAATATTACTGGGAAAATATCCAGACGAACTATTATTAGGAAGTCTAGTACTTATTAAGCTTATCACACTCCCGTTACTATTAACGCTTTACACTCACTAATCATTTCCATCCTTATCCAGTGGTGGTATCCCCTATACAGACCCCTACATTATACGTGCTAAAACTTATCATTATCGGCGCTTAAGTCGTTATTCAGGCCTAGATAGAGATGAGACAAGTTAGCAAGAAATTTTTTTTTAAAAAAAAAGGGAGCAGTTAAACTTGCCTTCCACAGAGCCAGACCTGTCGCAGGGGATACCTAGGCAGATGCATTCCAGACAGGCACTGTCGTAAACCTCAGGGGTTTATATGCAATACACAAAGCGCCTGCCACTAAGGGTCGTGTAAGCTTTACATCTAATTACTTTATTACCGTCTTCAATCTCCCAAGATACAACAAGGAGCACGTTACGCATTCAGATCCCAACCTCCTCCCAAGAACGAATCTTATCCATCAAGTCATCGAACGCTGCCGGCATTATCTAAATGTAATCGACTAGCTGACGTTAGCGTAATAAAGAGGCGGTGTTATTAGCGATTAGGGAGAGCTGCTACTGTAACTAGCCGTGAAGTATATATTTATAGCCGCAACCGGTTTCCTAACAGTCATCCTAGAGGCAGGTGAGGGTTAGGGGGCCTCTACAGTTTCCGGTGTTATCGCTATAAAGGCAGTTTGCACAGCCGTTAATCCTAACATCGTCACTAAACATAATGCATAAGCTGATAAAGTTATACTTAACTTGCCCTAGGTAATAAGCGTAACAGTAACCAAAGCCCTTATAGGTGCTGAAAACGCTACAAATTAGCGCGTTAAGGACGTTTCCTTCAAGGTGCTTACAGGGGGCACACCACTATAAGTTAGGGTTCTCACAGCCGTTAAAGAAGAAGAATCCAAGCCGTACTTCCTAGTATAGCTTGTTAAGTACCGCTTTCCACTGGTAGGTCTGTATAGGAGTTAGGTACGAATACAGCGGAATAAAACAGGCACAGTACATACTAAGAGGAAGGCGCTTTACAGCCAAAGGGAAAAGGGCCCAGTGAAAAGGTCGCCTGGATAGAGGTAACCGCGCGTTTTACCGTGGAATTTCTCAGCCCTAATCAAGCTAGGGTTGTTCTCCTAAAGCTGGGCAAAAGTGGTATTATTAAGCGACGCCATTAGAGAGAAGGTTATAGGGAGGAAGAATAAGCGTGAAGAACTTTCTTAGGGAAAGATGAGCGTTAAGGGGGGGTGAGCTGCGGCAGGGTTATAGCGCACAGACCACATTGCCGCCTAGGGCAGCAGCTCTCAAGACAGCTCCCGAATGGTGGTTTTTACAAAAATGCTAGTTTACAGGGCCTGGAGTTTCTATACCTACTGCATATAATCTATGACATTTACAGACGCAAATAAAGCCTAAACAGCCATAGTAATTTTTTCACGATATACGTGATCCAACAAGTATACCCCACCAAACACAGCGGACCGGGTAGACACAGAACAAGGCACTGCACGGCAAGGGCACAGCTGGCACACAACACCTCCTCAGTGGTAATAAACGTAAAGACGTCACTGTTAAGTTAACTAGTCGCCATAATCGCGTTCAGCCACAACACAAGCTTCTCCCCTACCAGAGCGTCACCGTAGTGTATAGACGTGACTGACACACCGTTAGGTACAGCGACGGCAAGCTCGGGACCTTATCCCATAAGCGCACGTAGGCGTTAGTAAGCTACGTTTACCTGTAATGGTGTGCTATTTTAACTAAGACCGTTAAGTTTAAGTATGCCATTCAGTTACACACTTAGCCGTTTCCCCTTAATACAAGACACCTGCAATCCACCATCCACCATCTTACAAGCTATAGTATGTTACAGTATAGATAATAGATGATTGTTAACCTTACACTCTTAAAATTAGCTGAAGAAGAGCTATTTACTATCGTATGCAAGCCAAAACGAAGAAGGACCTAGTATAAATTGTCGTCAAAGCGACAGTTACTATTACGAAAAGTGTTATACACTTAATAGGCAGAAAGCCTATAACGGACAAGGAGCGACGCGACCTCTCAGAACTTATCTACCACGCTTACGTCGCCTTCAACAGGTTATGCATTATCGTATCAGACACTTCTTATTCTTCTGGTTCGCAGGCCGACTTAGTCGCAGGTTCACAGGCAGGTTTACAGGCAGGCTTAACCGTAGAGGGATCGGTTACAGAGAGAGACAAAGACGACATTACAAAGTAGGGGCGGGGCGACAGAGACGCTTCCATAGCAGTGTCGATACATGCCGGCAAGCGCGCACTAGGCTACATCGCCGACACTTTAAAGCCCAACACGCATATTAGCATCCATTATCCTGTGTTTGTAAAAAAGTACGTAATGGCAGTTAATCACAATACCCTTACAGGTGAGAATAAACATTAGTGAGTTGTATTTATTATTACACTGCGCTGATGATGATGATTAAGGGGTTTTAATGCAGCATTTAGACTTTACGGAATTTCCAAGCTTAAAGGGGCTAAGCAGGGCCTTAGGGCCGCAGAGTAAAACCCTAATCGGGGTCTTAAACTGTAGCACGTCAGCCTAAGTCCTAGCGTGTTAGTAACAATAGCCCAGTAATACAATCCGCATAGAGACCGCAATCTTCCTGATAGAAATTATAACGTCATTTGCGTTTTCGCGGCTTGTTTAGGAGAACCCTATGGGCCCTGACCCAGGCATCGTTAAGGCTACACGCGATGGGCACCTTGCGGTAGCACATCATCTGGTCAGTCCTCATCCCAGAGGCCCCTCTAGCAGTAATACCACGTTTAAAATAAGTTAAGGTATAATTACAGACTGTGTTCTTTTAGGTAGTCTTTAATGTTCTGTAACGAAAATATAATATGTATTAGGTTAAAATAAAAAACATTAAGACGTCGTTAAATACTCTCCCAGGGTTAAATGCTAATATAAATAGTAAGAGTAAGGATAACTTTATAAAGAATAGGATAAAGGGGTTTTAAATAAAGAAGTGAATCCTTAGCGAAAGAAGGAAACGTAGAATGGAAGTCCGCTCCGCATATTACGTACTTGTCAGCGAAACGCTTCTCTTCCTTAGCTCTTTTTTAAAAAAAGGCATTAATTTAATTAACCGATTCTTTATATATGGTTTTTTACTACCAGATTATCTCTCTTAGTCTTACTTTATATTTAAATGGCGTTAATAAGGGTGGTTACTTTTTAGAGGGTATTACTGTAAGTTTAAGACTAAGAGCTATTAATTCCTCAGATGATAACTCTTACCACTTCCGTTTAAGAGGGATTTTAACAGGAATTGGTGATACACCTTTAAGCTAATTTGGTACCAGACTGTTAATACATCCTTAAAGATTCTGTAGATATTAGTAAATGGCTTTTAAGTAGAGGCATAATACAGCTAAGCTGACCTTTATATGCAACTTCAATAACCGTTTCAGTAAGGTGATTTACCTCTCTGCCTTATAAAGACGTTCAGTCTCTTCCAGACAAAAACGATCCATCTCTTAAAATCAGGCACTAATATCCTCTATTTAAGGGCCAGCTTTCGTTACCTTCTTACGACGTATTATTTTTAACACGTATATTGCTGAGATTAATGACTTTTTATTCACGTTTAGGATGCTGTTTAACCTGGTGGAAAGGGAGGAAAAGAATTATTCTAAGACTTCGGGAAGCTTAGACACTGGGACCTTAACAGGTAGTTTTAGAAACTTAACAGACTGGGCTTAAGGGTTGCTAATCTCAGGCTGTAACCTTAGTAGTCGGAATAGTATATTTTACTAGAAGGTAGTATTAGTTTATAAGGGAATCCAGACGTCCATAGCTATATAAAAAGCCACAATAATACAGAATATACCACAGTTATTATTATTACTCTAGAGCATTAGCGATGTAACTTCGATTACTAAATAGTTATCTTTATTTAAATAAAGGATATTAGAAAAAAACTAAACGGCTTAATCTAATATGTCCCTTACTGTGTTTCCAAAGGGGAGGGAGTCGTAGATTAAAAGGCCTGTATAGTTATAAACACCTAAAACCTAATAGTTACCATATATAAGCATTAGTAGTAAGATCTTAGTGTTAGGGTTGTTAATAAAGCTGATTATTACAGCCGGTTATTAGTGTTATAATGCTAGTGAGTCCACAACGTAAACGTCACTAACTTCTATAATAAGGCGTATAACGCTGTTCACAATTTCGTCATTCAGCCAGCTACTAGACTTTAAAGTGTAGAGAGATGCACTTTAAATTTAAAAAGTTAACGTGGAGAGCTGTAAGGACACTCCTTAATTTCTAACATCGGTTTTAAGTCGCTTCGGAGGTGGTCCGTCATTAACTCCCATCAAGTCCACTAATAGCAGCGATGGCTTCACCAGCTCTGTTAGTGGCAGCTCTGTTAATAGCGACACTAGCTCTGCTAATAGCGGCTCTTCTAATGGCAACTCCACTAGTGATGGCTCTGCTAAAGATAATAATTCTGCCAATAGCTCTGCTAATAGCGGCTTCGCTAAACACGGCTTTACTGTCAGCGCCGCTAATTAAGTCTTCACTAATGGCGGCTACACCAATACTAACTCCGTTATTAATAAGAGGCTCACCAAAGACGGCTTTGCCGATAAAGGCGTCGCTGACAGCGCTGCCGCTAACTTCACTAACGGCTTCGTCGATAAAGGCGTTGCTAATAGCGCCGATAACGCCATCAATAATCAAGTCTGCGCTGATAACGGCTCTGCTAATAATGGCCTTAACATGCGAAATGGCTGGGTTGCCGCATTAGCACATGGAGGGGAGCGCAGCCCACACTGGCTGGCTGGGTCCCGCAAAGCTTGCTGTGTTGACAATCAGTTCATGCATTGCCGAGGGATTTTTCCTTGGAAACAAACCAGTGCAAGTACCACCTCAGCAATGTCCCAAGGCATCCATTTATCCAAGTGGGAAAGTCCAGGTTAGATAATTATCCACCACCTTCTTCACGCCTCCTTAAATGCAGATTAGATCTGATCCCACTAAAACCCGCAAAGGATCTTAACCTTCAGGTTAAAGTTCTTCTAAAAAGATGCGGAAATGTCTTAGAAAAATGAAGTAAAATCTTCCGGCTCAACCCCAATCACTTCTACTACTTTTCGTACCGTGCTAGCGCTCTAATACGTCATGCTCGTTATATTCGCCATCAACATACGCCTCAAAGGTTAGAGGATAATAGAGTGGCCCTTACATAAGCGATGTGGCTAAATAATTTAAGGGAGTTAGCACACCACCAGCCACCACCAGCCGTCAGAGAGTCAGCAAGCAGGGGCGGTCCATAAGATGCAGTAAGGTTAGTGCGCAGCTGTTCAGCATCAGCAAAACAGGGGGTGGCCCCAATCTAATCTAATCCAAACCCTTAGATTAGATTAGATTCGTGAGAATCTGGCTAGATTAACTGGGATTTAATTAATTTTAGCTTAGGTCTGCACTCAGACGGACACGTAACACCTCCCTCCTCTCAATACACAACCCCAACCCTCCCTCCCACCTAAGAAACCCCCACCACTAACCCTAACCACCTAAAAGGCTCCACTACTAAAAAGCCGACCAAAGGCAATCTAAGGGCCTAGATTAGATCAGGATTAACCCAGAATCGGCCAGATTAGCTTAGATTAAATTAAATTAAATTAGGCTTCAACTTCGTTCGGCTTAAATTACTAGCCACGCTAGTCTGCAGGATTAACATGGTCAGTGCACAGCTGTTAGCTTAACTAATAGGATCAGCGGCAGGATCAACGTAGTCAGTACACAGCTACTAGCTTAGCTAATAAGATCAACGGCAGGATCAGCTAAAATAAGGGGTAGTCTACAGAACAGTCACAAAACAGCGCTAAGACTCATCTAAATCTCGTGGAGGTTAAGTGCGACGTACTCTTTCCACATGTCCTATAATTTGGCACGTTTAGCATCTAAGTTTCCACGATGTCCAAATATAGTGTTAAGTTCAACAAGCCGACAGCAAACAACACAATGTTACAAATCTTTTTCTCTATAAAGCTCCCCGCGGAACCTAGCGTCGCGTTTAATATAGTAAGGAGAATATATTTCGCAAATTCCATACACCTGTGTAAGGTTAATGACAAAAGTATCAATTTTCATACTCTTTAGGTTTTAAAAATCGACACTCTCCTTACTAAGGCCCACCTAGCTACATTAATAAAACTCAGCATATAAGTGACTTAAATAGCTTTTTCAGTCTCTTTAAGTACCCCCTCCTCCCCCTGTTCCCTCTTATAACCCTGCTCCTCATCTCCAAACGCAGCAGGGGGAAGCCCAGGCTCACATTCCAGCTCTTTCACTAAAAGCAGCACTCTATCTTCCTCCCCCTTTCCTCCCTCATCAGCCTGAACAGAAGCATCCTCATCCTGTCCAGCTTACTGTCCTAGATCTGCACCATTACCAGGCCGGAAATCAGGAGCTGAAGGGTTAAACGAGAATAATAAAAGAGATACCTTAGGATATTAGTTAGGTTTAAGCTACCTTATACGGAAGACTTACAACATAGCTCAAAGCTAAAGTTCTTATCTTTTCTTCTTATAGTAAGGATTTAAGTAAGAGAAGCTTATTTTCAAGCAAATAAGCGTAAGACCTCCGTGAATTACACGTAGTTTCATAGGCCTTCCTCATATCCACCTCCTAAGAAAGAAGGATTTAAAAGACAGCAATAGTACCCATAGTTACTTCATGCACTTTACAGATAAAGGTATTAGACAGGAATGGAAAGTAAAGAAAGCTGGGCGATCTACGTTATATTGCCTCCTGATAAGGAAAGATAACTAATTGGGAGGAATTAGCTTTAAGATGCTAAATTTAGATCCTATAGGGTTACCCTGGTAAGCGGTTAATGGTGGCTGAGATTCACAGAGACAAGAGAAGATAAGGTATAATTAAGTAACTTAATATATTATATAAGAATAGCTTAGATAAAAGTATCCACTAACTAACAAGTCTTGTTATTTTTAATAACCACCAGTGGAAACCCTCTCCACCTTAACAAACTCCACACAGTTATCATTTCACTAAAATCAGGTTCTAAAGCTAAGTTCTTCAATTACTTAACACTGTAGCTGGTGGGGAGGCCACATACCTGCCAGATTTAAGATAACACTTACTAAATTTATACAAACTGGTCATAAAGATCAGCATAATGGGACGTTATGGCAATCCTAGCATTAAACTTATCACCATTGCTATAAATGTGTAGCAACCTCCCTAAGGTGATTAGGTAGGTTAAACAAGCTCATTCTTAGGGTACTAGACTGCCGGGACGTCTTAACAAATCACATACTTATAGCTGAAAGGCCTAAGTCAAGAGGGTGTATTAAACATAACAGTGATAGGTTACCAAACCATCAGGACGCTCTGGTTTTAGTTTATGCGCACAACCCCGCACCGACAGCTATCACAGCGTCTTACACCAGGGCTGGTATGTGTTCTGCTTAGTCACTTTCCAACTTGCACACCACACCCCCTTTTAAGTAGCTGAAATTTCCCAAGCACTCCAAACAATTTTAAGTGGCAGGCGACTTACAGGCTTCTGTTAAGTCGCTTCTGGTTCTAAATCGGTTACGAAAGGGCAGCAGTACCCATAGGATAAGGGATTTATTTCAGTATCTGCAAAGCAGCCACATATTTCACAACCACTTCTCTATGGCCCCTCTTCAACTCTTATACACTCTCCACATCTTCCCCTCCATCCCCTTCCTCAGCCCTTCCCTTCACTCCCCGCCCCCAGCCCATTTTTCAACACCTCACTAAGCAACACTGCCTTACTAGGACACGCCTTCTAATTCTGTGTTCCCCCAAAGTTATACTGCTCCTATTCGGTTTCATTGCCCATCTGTAAAGGATCCGTCTTATCTTGCTTATTTAGGCATAAGGCTCGCTCCTCAGGCTCTAGGGTAAGGTCTTTAACTTCTATATACTTCTCTAACTTTAAATCCAGATCCTGATACTTTAGGCAGGATTGAGTAAACACCTGTAACTTTAATAATGCTCATTTTAAAAAGGGGAGGTTATTACCAGAAATAATAAAGCCTGTTACTTAAACCTCTCGTAGCTTACTCGGATTATAAGTGTAGTACATTACGCGTCGAGAGAAGAACACTACGTTTAAAGTAAAGTAGCCTCAGCTTAATAAGACAGCCTTAACTCCCTCTCTTAAGCGAGGAGGATCTAAAGAGTTCTGGCAAGATTGGCCATATTATTTAGTGATTATTCCAAGCCCATAGCCGAACCAAGTGGAAGAATTATAGTACTTATAAAATAAATGTAAGAGTGGAAGAGAGGGGGTATAGGGCGCTTATGTAACTTCTTAACGCTGCATAGTTCTGGGTTCTTAAAAAAGGTTAATACATAAAATGATGCCGCCTAGTCACTCTAGTACTTCACCCAGCCAGGGGGTAAAGTACCCACACGCTTATAATAAATTTCCTAAATAGCAGGGAGCTGCTAAAACAAGCACACGTATAGTTATTCAAGTACCCAAGGCCGTCTCTCCTCATATAGGGGATCCCCATAACCAGCACTGAGAAAGGGGCTCATTTTCGTGAGGGTAAGAGTAGCTTAAGTAAGTCAGCCACTAGATTCGGCTGTGCCTAAAAAAAGAGCACTGCGAAGGGGAAGGTGCAGAGATCAATACAACCTTAAGGAAACCGAAATGGGGTAATGATGTAGATTAGCTTAAGGTTCATAATATTTTAGCGATTATAACGTCGTTAGTAGTTCTAACATTACGTCACTCTTAACCCTAGTATATCCCATCCACACCACACGCTCTTAGCTTAACTAGCCTCCCTTGATATTGGTGAGAGCACCGTAACTAATGCATTTAAAGCCCATTAACACAATCCTTACTAAAACAGGAAGAAGAAGTAACATAGCCAAGCTCTTTAGCATAAGTTAAGTTAGTGTATAATAAGGTTTATAACGTAGAAATATCCTGTGCTTAACACTATATATATACATAGATTCTAACTACCTACACTATATAGGAGCGCTAAGGACCGATTTCCACTTATGGCTTACACGACACCTAACACTTTCCAAACCTCATCCTACCCCTAACACCTCAGAGCCTAGCTCTTAATAAAATATCACCCCCTTAACATAAACTAACTCAATAATAAAACACTAATAACACCATAGGACTCACGGCCCGGAATATAAGTTCCGGCACTGGAGAATCTTTAAAGATGTCCTCTGTAAGGTTAATAAGGCAGCCGGGCTGTCGTAAGGACAAGTATAATGTCTTACGAAATAATTAAGAGGATGGAGACTCTAAGTATCCAGGACCAAAATTCTCACGTGCTTAAACTCTCACACCGGTATCTTAGGAGAACGTTTCATCTGGCTTGAATTTAATCCATTTACCGTCACGCTCTCCGTAAAGGCTAAATCGCGTGTTTAGCAGCTTATTAATAGCAATAAGCAACTTGATAAGGGTTTCCTTACGGCAGTTATAGCTTCGTTAAAGCTTCTGCTCCTCTAATCACCAGGACTTCAGCTGCCAAGATCGCTTATATCTCATGTTAAGAGGGAAAGAAGTACGTATTGCAGGATACTGAAAATACCACAGACAGAGAGGCGTTAAGAGAAATAAAGGAAAGTTGTAAAGAAAGTTCTAAATAAAATACTAAACAAATAGTAAACTGAAAAGCGCGCATGATAATATATATACTTATTATAGGCCTTTAGGCAAGTGTATAAAACAGGCAGTCCCGAGATAGGTGCGCGTAAAAGGGAACCGGTCTCTCAGGCCGTGCGTTTAGGCCGATGACAACCCAGCGCCTTACACGCGGCTAATTAGACATAACATCCTCAATGCAGCGGCCTCAGATAAATTAACGTCATTCTACCTACACTTTATTTAGTGGTCCTGCCTGCCCTGTAGCACCCCTTAATCCAGGCATAAGGCGGATCACACTTAAGCTATGTCCCTAAGCCTAGATTTTAGCAAGCTGATTACACCTATTTTAACTAAATTATATTTCTTATATCCACCTTATTCGACAGTTCACACCAAACGTAATCACTACCACAAGTAACTAATCATACAGAGAATACTAGTAAACGAGCCGGTTCCAGACCTGCTGGTTTATGTCTGCATTAATAGCGTGTTAACAGTCAGCAAAAAGATTATATTCTCTTATAAAGAACCCGTCAGCGCTGTCACTAACATTTATTCTCAAGTTTTCAACACCCTGGCTTTTCTTAAAACAGATTTAAGCACTAAGGAACTGTTATAGCTCACAATACAGCCGCACAATCAGGATGTACTTTAGGAGTTAGCCAAACCTTCACTACTCCTAAGGTGTTGGTCATTTCCTAAGATTCTTACTGTGGTGTCCACAGAGGCGTTTGCCGCACTCAAAGCGAGAAGCGCAAATTAACAAGGGCTAGACTCAGCCATCCGTTCACTACGTTGGAGTCTTCAGTATATACGTAATAAATAGCGAATTCCAACAATACCTTTACTATATAAGCTTACGTCTTATTAATTCGTACATAACTGTTATAATAAAACTATTTTCAGGGACGTTAATGGTAAATGGGAAATAAGGGAGAGTAAACTACTTAAGAACTCATCTGCTCTTACAGTAAAAGGCTCAGCAGAGCAAATGCTATAGCTATTGCAGTATCTGGATTTCTTATCCGTTTTATAACTTATCCCAGATTATTTTAGTAGCACTAAGATTCACTTAAAGCAATTCCTCTCACTTAAGGCTGCGTTAGATATATAGGCGTTTAAAGGCTCAATTACAGCCTAGGTTAACAGCGTTAATGTGGTTATTTAAAAACTTAACCAAATGCTTATTAACAGGGTCACCATTCCAGAGTATTAAGCTTCCCCTGGCAGTATAAAGTGTTTAGTTAGCAGTGCAATAGTTAGTTCAACGTGGAAAATATCAGTACCACGTAGTCTAAGCGCCCCGTTCTTGGAATTTGTAAGCAGATAATGTGTCGCTTAGTGTATTAATCATATAAGGAGTAAACGTCATAGCTATATCATGTTCTTTTACTCGCTAAGTGTATATATCCACGCAGTTTAGACTCTTTAAGGTTATTTTCTTAATAAAAGTAAATCGTTTCGTCATCACTACGTTATATTATCAGCTACTTTTCTAAGAAGAAAGCCAGAATTATAGCCTAACCAGTAGCCGTAAGTAAGGTATTTATAAGCCAAGATGCTGGTAATAACTTCTAACTAAGAATAAAAGTATAAGTTATACTAATATATAAAAGATCTCACCTGTACCCAGAGTGTATATGCACTCCACAACCATAATATTTCTTCAAAATGGATCAGCTCCCCCCAGAAATTCTTTCAGAGATCACCTGTCTTCTTCCTACTCCCAAGCTCCGTTATCTACGCTTTGCAAATCGTTACATCGCTTACAGCGTTATTCCAGTCCTTTTCAGAAGCCTTTCAGTAATTAACACCGCGAAGCATATTAAAGGGTTAATAAAGTTTATAAAACAGAGCTCTACTATAGCACGGTTTAGCCAGAAGTTAACAGTCTTCCACGCTACTTGGCATATGTGTGAAAGGTCGGCCTGGGAGAACCATCCTCTGCTATTCAGTGGAAAGGACATAAGGATCAACTACAGAAAAAGTGTAGTAGCAGACAAAGCCTTCTAAAGCTATATGCAATTTACTAATTGGGAGTCATTACGGGACTTCTCCGATATAATGTCCCTTATTTTAATATTTAAAAATCTATAAGTGGTTAGGATCTCTTATATAAAGCGGATTACGCTGATGAAAAATCCATAATGCCGTCGCTTACTTAGAAGAATTTGGTTTAGGCCGTGTGTTAGGGACTTAGTGGTCAAGACTGTTACACTCCAGGCTTTTATAAATATCCCTAACACTATAAGATTAGATATTAACCTTTAGTTAATTCACAATTAGCTTCCTAGCATGATTTATCATTTATTCAATACATAACTAATAAAACATAAATCCTGTAGTTTAAAATTGCTACCCTCTCCCACAGAATTTATAATATGTGCTTCTAGACACCCAAGTAACAGGCCATATATTATTCCCAGGGAATACTGGAGTCTTAGCTCCAGGTAATAGAAATTAAACATGTTTTCCCTTTTAAGACACAGGGCTAAACGAGCTTATATAAAGCCCACTAGCTTTACTTCTTAATGCTAATAAAGGTTTTAGGCGTTTTGATATTTCTTCATTCTAGGCATATTTTTATCGGTTAATTGCTTCCAAATACCTTCCGTTATCTAAGGTAATTTAGTAGGTGCGCTGCGGCCACACCTTATATGTCGTTACGTAAACGACATTGTAGGAATGCGTGGAGATATCTTAAAGTGGTATTGTTCTTTTAGTTAAAGGTTATAAATAGTAAGTGTTAGTGTGTAGAATAGAGGACAGTAACACACCTTTAGATATAAACAGCTTAAGGCGTCTACCTGTAAGTATAGAACCTTTTAAAACATTAATAAGCATGTGGCCTTAATTGTAGTTTGCAAATACATACCAGAGCTGTAGCTGTGGTTCTGTCTTTAAGACGCTGCTATTTACTAACCGTATCACAGCTTAGGCCCTCTCTGTAGCGCCCTACCGAACCAGCTCCACGGGGGCTCTTAAGTACCGCAACGTTTTACCTCAGCTTCGCAGACTCACCTTCAGACTTACAGCTTCTAAGCTCTTTACAGGTAGTGGACTGACCCATCCAGTCATTCGTCATTCTTACTAGACGTGGTTAGCAGTAAAGTCCCCATAGTGCTAAATATACTAAGTGCCAATCCACGTATTAACCTTACCTGGGTGTTTCACCTATTATTTATAACGTCAGAGCTAATCGCTCCCTTGGAGTGAGCTTGGGTAACTGTTAATAGTAAACTCCACCAGGCGTCTAGACTGTAAGCCCAGCGAGGTAATTAGTTACTAACCTGCTGGGACGACTCACATCTAACATATAGGATCGTAATTGGTTACGGCTGCTGTAATTAGCCAGCGGTAAGCGTGGGGTCACACACAATTACGGGCTTATTAACCACCATTCTTCCTGTCAACTTCTGTTAGGCTTAGTGTAGGGTCGAAGGACAACGTAATAGGTTACCAAACTACTAGGTACAATCCATTTATGCCCCAGCACCTGCACCTGGCTATTACGCCCCTTCACACATTTTAAGTCATCTCATTACTTATGGAATTTATGTGTATTCTTACAGAGCGTCGCGCTTACATTGTGCTCTCCCTTATTCCCACCCCTTCACCACTAATGTCATTAACTATTATGATTATATCGTCAAGTAAACTATTTAAGACTTCATCTTCCTATAATTTATTATCTTACAAGTCCTTAAAAGCAATTTATATATTATTTATAAAATACTTTAGCAAATCCTCCCTCTTACTCTCTCTTTATAAATGTTAAGCAATCTTCTGCTGTTATATAGTGATGATTTAGTCCTTTTTAATCGTATGCCTTTTTTAATCGATGACATCTTGGCGAAGGGTCTGAACCTGCCTCTGTAATGTGTGGATCTGCATTTCTAACTAACTGAGAGGACGTTATTATTTATAATCGGGATTAGGTGTAACATTCCCGGCAATAAAGCGGTGGTGTTTTAACGGTGGTAGTAATAGGGCCGGAATCTCGTTTCTATCTAGGATTAGTAGTAGTGCTTTGTTAGGAGGACCTATATCGTAAAATAATAGTGTGGAACTTCGGCTATCAAAGCTAGTGCTCCTTTACGACAAGGAATAATAAAGGGCGGAAATCCATACATTAGTCGCTTCTAAGAGAGCAGTTAAGCGTATGCTTTTTAAATAGCGACTGGGGGAAGTATTTAAGATAAAGCGAGGTGAAAGATAAATTAATTATTATAAAAAGATATGATAAAACAACAAGAAACAGTTACATACACCAGGTTACTAGCGCTCCAAAACCTAGTTATAGCCAGCATTCCGGCTATAGTACCCGCAGCCGTGATGGTGGCACACCCCGCCACTATGCAGCCATGATCCAGGCTGTAGGAAGTTCACAGGCGTTTCGGCATCAACCCCTCCACAGCTAGCCTGCAACTTGCACCTGCTCGTCTTGCTGCCCATCTTCCTTCGCCGCGGTGAATTCCATTATAGCACCAGGACTGAACGTTAGCTGCAGGCCAACCAAGCCATTATAGTATTAGAGTGGTATACTAACAGCCTTTATAATTTCCAGCAGGCTTTTATTTACCACTTCAGACCACTTCCTCATAGCCCTGTAAATAAAGTCCGTTTTCTCAAACGTATCCAGAAGAGTCTGCTCAATCTTTTCCAGCCGTTACTCCAGCTCCCTAAAGCTATTAGCCAATAGATAAGATAAATATCTAGTATAAATTATAAATTCTTACATAATATTAATCTTAATAGTGCGACTCTAAGCATTATCGGCGAAAAGCTCTGTTATGGTCGCAGGAAAGGCGTTTCCGTGGCCTGTATAGGAAAGGGCGATGGGATCGTAAATATTATCGGTCCAATTAGAACTGTTAGTAATACCGTCGCTGTGGTTACTCGTTATGCCATTATCGAAGTCCATCGTGGCCTCTAGCTGGATTGCCGAGAAGTCGAAGGAGTAAGAGTCAAGAAACTCATCCCATAACCAACTCTTGCTAGAAGGAAAGTAAGGCTCTATACTGCTAAGCCGTGATTATAGCACAATGCAATACGCGATTTTAACAGAAATGTAGACACGATCCCAGATTAGGGAGAGATATGATAAAGCCAAGACTAAGTAGTATATAAACAGGGAGAGAGCTTATGTATTTAACTGTAGCTGTCTCCATGGCAATGTATTAACCTGCAGTTTTCCTCCTCAGTTCTTCAAGCCACATAGATTACCCTATTACACCCCAATCAATCAGATATTTACTAAAAATTCGCCACTATGTTAGTGATTCAAATTCTATCCCTTACAGCTGCGTTTAGCCAAGTCATAGGCTAACCACTAGTGTGCACAAACACCCCCCCCCTTTAGTTAATGGCTGGCCAAACCAAAGCGTCTGCCAAGTGTGTTTTTCTAGCCAATCAGCAGGTTTAGGCGTGAAGCTAACTCCAGTTTCAGACACAAAAACCCCTTCAGGTTAAAGTGCCGTGGGCTATTACAGTTCTCAGACCCAAAATACTTCCCTGTCAGCTACACATTTAATCCAAGCTCGTCTTACAATAAGGAGATCATTAGCTTCATCATCCCTCTCAGGGCTCCGGATAGGATGGCTTCCATCATATAGTATACAGGGATCTCACACGCGCTTAAAATATCCTAAGGGGTGTGCAAGCTGACAGGTGACAACAGGGAGTGCGAAGAGCAGCCTCCAGTCTGCATTAGCGCAGTGATTACAAATAGGCAGCGTGATGTCATGCTCCCACCACGACAATACGGAAAGGTCACCTGCATGGATGACAGCGACAAATCAGACGCTGCATCAAGACAGCGCTCTTCTTCGTCTAACAAGGCCCCCTTTACTTCCTCTTCTGTGAGCTAGAGCTCCAGAATCTCCACCAACAGCGGACCTCTGCCGACAAGTAAACCCAAGCATCACCCTCCGTTCCAAACTCTAAACGCTACAACCCAGCTGGCTACGGCTAACACTATACTTTCTAATAGCAGCACACTCCCGGTATTCCATAGATGGAACTCCACAAGTGCTAGCTCTCAGGTCACCAACGTTATTACATCCACCACAGTTAGTAACACAATGCCCACACGTAATCAACACCCACCATCTAACACCAGCACAACAAGTGTCACTTAAAGCGACGTCGCCACACAATCTACTACAGTCAGTTCCATTACAGGAAAAATAAAGGTCCCAGCCTCTCTAGTGTTAACTATCACTATAGCATCAATCACTAAGGCTTTTAATTCTTAGCTAGGATTAATTAGCAAGGAGGTGACCAGTAACTTAAATTAATAATAAAACAGTTACTAGTCACACTGCTTTTCAAAGATAGCAGTTACTAGTCACAATGCCTCTAATTAACAAGATGACTAGTAAACAGACTATAGATCAAAACGGTAACCAGTAACCTAAAATCACAGTAAAATAGTTACTAGTCACTACTCCTTAAATTTAAACAGTAACTAGTAACAGACTGTAATATTAAAATAGTGACCAGTAATCTAAACAATCGGTGTGGAATCCACATGCCCATACCCCTTCAACTCCCTTTCAAGGTGGGCGGGATTGTTTTAACATTAGGTCACAGTGTGGAACGCAGATAGGCGTTTATCTAACTTACCCGCCCTGTAAAGCCCTAGTTTTCGTATTTATCCTGCCAAGCCTGCAGTAGGAGGCTTGGGTTATTAGTTCAGTGGGCGGTGCTAGGCTGCAAGATGCGCAACCTGAAAATTAGGATCGGACATTAAGACATTTAGGAGTTGGAGCCAAACGGTTGGTCACATGCCCATATCGCGAAGCGGGATTCATATCACAACAGCGCTAATTTAATCACGGCAGCACTACCGTCCTGCCAGGTCACCTCCACTGCTCTCATTAGTCGCTTTACCGCGGCGCTAGTTTAATCACAGCGGCATTACCGTCCTGCCAGGTCACCTCCACTGCTCTCATTAGTCACTTTGCCACGGCGCTAGTTTAATCATAGCGGCACTACCATCCTGCTAGGCCACCTCCACTGCTCTTATTAGTCAGTCTGCCATTAATATTATATCACGCTGATATAAATGTAAGCGCCAGCACGTGAAAAAATGTGACGTCACTTAAACAACCTCTTCTGTCATCACCTCATCGTCAGGGGATATACCAGATTAGGTGAGTAAATACGTACATAATTTAAAGTGGACGAAGTCACTAGGTACCAGCTTATAATAGCTATATATAAGCAAAGCTGCAGAGACTCTTTTATTTTAACGCCCATTCATAACTTAAAACCCCACTTATACACACCTAACCATACCAACTCTAAGAATAAGTTGCCCTTACGGCGGTTCCTTCTTCGTTTGCGATCACAACACTACAGAGTTTATTAGGTGCTACACTGTCAACCCCTGTACGGGCAGTTAAGGTGTCTGCCCATCTAACAGCCTATATAACGCGTCCTTCCCACAACAGTGCTTTAACGACATCCCACACCTTAAATGTGCTTATAAGCAGACTTCTTAATACACTTGCAACTTCACATCTCCACCTTTCCTCAGTTACTGTAAAAAGGACGCATGTATTACCTCGTGCGAAAAGACAAACCTTATCCCAGCAATGCTTAGTAATGACATAGCAGCCCGGACGGCATTTCTAAACGATAATAGCACCAGCCTTATTACTACCAGGCCACCAGCAACGCCAACATCGCAAGTCCCTGCCAGAGTGCTATCATCCCCCATTACTACTAGTATCACCTTAGGCAGCACAGTGTTTATTGCCATCATTACAGCATTGATGTATGCCTGGGGCCGCCATCGGGGAAAGAAAGCTTAGTTACGGCCCAAAGCCGCCACAGGGGGAATCCCGAAGCCAACAACAGCTGCACCAGCATGGAACGAACTGCCAAAGTGTGGCACACGCTCCCCACGTGGCTACACATCACCAACAGTGACGCAGATGGTAGGAAACCCCAGACGGCTCGACCCAGACAAATTATATTTCTACTAAGCTTTTATACAAAAGAAAGAAGTTAGGGAAGATATTTAAAATGGCTCAGTGTAAAGCGCTAAGTTAGGGTAAGACGTGGATTTTGTTTTTTTATCTACTTACCACAAACTACCTTAAAGGCTAGCCATTGAGATTAAAGATTTGACCCACAGACGAATTCAAGTGCGTTATAGCCCAGCCTATCCGCTCCAAGGTGGCAGTTTCTTACTCTATTAGCACGTAACTAAGCGCGTGTTCACGTGAGACCTGAGCCCGCCATACTGGCTCTAAAGTATATAATCCAGGGTTCCCCTCCACTCTCTCTCCTCAGCTTCTTCCCCTTCTTCATCACCACCTTAAAACATACCATAAGATATCCACAACCCCAAGCGCCACTCCAACCCCTGTAGTTGCAGCCATGCTAGAATCTGCTCTTAAGGGGTTGCATTCTGGTAAGTGTAATCTCTGCAGCTGCAGTTATACTAAGAAGACGACGCTTAAGAAACAACGGCAGGCGTTCAAACACCAGAGCCGAGCGAGCTGGCGGCGCCAACCTTCTGAAAATACAAGCAAGCCTACCAGATCGCTAAAGTGGTACTAAGAGTGCAATAACCTTTCAATTACGAAGAGCATTAAAGGAGACGTTATAAAGGAGATACTGCTGGCCGATAACACAGCTAAAGGCTGCCTCGCTAAGTTCTTCACGGCAATAAGGCTCAGGCAGAACAGCATGTGGTCGAGAAATAAAGGAGCCATCTGCAGCCTTACAGGCTGGCCCTGAAAAAGCGGATGTGCCCTGACCAACAACATCAACCATCACCGGTGCAGGCTAAAGCACTAGACCCTGGGTCCTAACAATGAAGACTAGTGCTGGGTAACAAAGTTGCAGTACCACCCCACTTGCGGAAAAACAACCAACCCCATATAGCATCAGTGCTAAAATAAGTAAAGCCGTTAATAGGAACGGACATAATATGTAGCCGGTAGTGGATATTTTAATAGAATTTGTTAGTCAGGTTAGGGCAGGACATATTCTTTACTGGCTCACAAGAGTTATTTTGGGGGCCGTAGCCTAGCCATATTACTAAGAATTAAATCATTCGTTCTTATTCGTAAGAATCTAAAATGGCTTCAACCTTAAAAATCCTCATCGGCCTTTACCTCAAGCTTAGTTAAAGACCAATTATATTAACTTCTACGTTAAGTTACGCTTTCGGCTTCTGAAATATCCTTAGGCCAGCATACGTTCCACGTGACACCTACAGTCACCATACTAGCTCTTAAATATTTAGTCCAGATGTGCCCCCCACTCTCTGTCCCCAGCTTCTTCCCTTTCTCCAAACCCATCTTAAGCAGAACCAGAACGCAAGATGTCCACACCCCCTCACCACAGTACCACCCCCTCACCTGCAGTTACAGCCATACCTAAACCCGCTCTTAAGGAGCTCACACCATATACTCTCAACCTACTCCTAGGGAAGGATGGGACCTTCAATTAGCGTACATTAATGTATTTACAAAACCCAAATTTCACCGACCCTACCCGTCTTTTAGATAATGCCAACCTGGACAATCCCAATTTCTAGGAGCCTTTCGGTTTCAGCAATAATATAAGATTTCAATATCCCTCACCCCACAACCTTATCGATAAACACAAGCATGATTCAGCGGAGAAGAGCCAATAACTGGCCAACACAGTCGAGAACGATCAACATGTCTAAGAGCGACAGCTTCAGGACCAGAAGCCAAAAATTACAGTTACGGCCAGTAAGACTGTGAATTTAATATCCGGCTCTCAGTCGACTCATAGGGCAGGAAGGATAGGCAGCTTCAGCAAGGGAATAAACAGCATGGACAGACCACCCAACGTAAGAGGAAGGAAGTAACATAGCTGGGGATAACGACAAAGCCAAGAGCTACGAAACGCAATTATTAGGCAGTTAACCCAAGTTAGGAAGGAATAACGTACCTGAGGAATAAGCAAAAGAGGGTAGCCTTTCATTAATAAGGGATGGTGGTTAGTAATACATATATTTATTATTCATAATGTGTTTATCTTAACCCTATTTATTATTCAACTTTATTAGCTTAATAGTAGCTTATTCCTTATTCTAAGTTCTCTCCAGAGGCGCAGCGTTATTATAAGGTACTTAAACAGATAACTCCACCTCATTTTAAATAAACTATTACCTTAGCGGCTTTAATTCGGAACTAGGATATGCTGTGTGGCGTGTAGCCAACCCCTAGCTCTTTTCACTTTCCAGTATCTTAAATCTGTTAAAACGGTCGCTGCTTTACCATTAACCCGCTGTTACAGTAACCTTAGCCACTCTTTAAAGGCAGGCTCGGTAATACCTAATGCTTGTTTAGGTTAACGTGTGGTTATGTTATAAGACGGTGAAGGTTGTCTTAAATGGATAAAGATGGATCTAAAAGTTAAAGCAGGAAGAAACCCAACTCATACCTGTCAATTACTAACACCAAGAGGGTGGGGTGATTACCATCAGATGGTGCAGCAGGGCACACCGCCCAGACTCTAATCCACCAGCCCTAGCCGCATGCCACTAACCCCCAGGCCCTCAGGTTTACCCAGCCCAAGTGATCGCTAATAAAGGGTCACAAGGGGCCATTAGGAGAGGGCACCACTGTCTAAAAAGGGGACTGGACTCGTTCTGGCAACCACGTATTGTTTAGTCCGCTAAGGGTAGGTGAATGCCGTAGTAGTGAAGGTTAGCACCTAACACAGAGGCACACATACTACTAAGCTAAGGAGCGCCCATATTACTTACGGAATGTGACCTCCAAGTTTAGTGGGATCCCAAGCTAACGCCGCTAAGCAACCCCCTCCACACGCCTATCTATGCTGAACAAGGTAGCCGGAAACATAGTCCTTTAGTGCCCCTCTGCAATTGGAAACCCTCAGGTACCTCTCTTGCCTAGGTAGGCCCTAAGAACAGGCCTTCACACCACAAGGGCCACTGGAACCAACTGTGCCACAGGGCGCCCAAATGCTACAGCTTAGCTCCTGTCCAGGCTGCCCATCTGTAAGTAGGCAAGTGCACACCCATCCACAGGTCCACGTCCAGGTGGTCACCCCGTGGGCAGGCTGCTAGAGCGCCTGATGCTTCCAGATGGACTAGCCAAAGCACCATTAGGTCGCTGTATTACAGGCAGGCGCGTTCTGATATCCTAAACACCACGGCCTAAGCTAGGCCTTAACAACTTAAGAATCTAAGCTAAACCCACGAAGCAATAATGCTGGCGCGCCCAGCGAATGAAGGATAAAGGAATTACCTATCCAACACATACAGTATAGCCGGCGGAATTAGCGTGCTAAAAGAACCTTAAAGATTACTATACATCTACCACCATTAGACACTAAGAGGGGTTTTCTTCATTCTTCCTCACTTATAACTTCTCATAAAGACAAGCTACCGCACACTCACAGCTCTTTGTCAAGGGTGACACTGGCGGAGACAAGCATGACAAGCTGTTACGCACAGGCACAGCCAGCCGGCCAGGGCGGCTTTTAAGCGGTAACACTAGTAGAGACAAGCATAACAAGCTGCGACATACGTAGCCAGGTAGGTGGTTTACGTAAGGTAAGTAGCTCCCCACTACACTGTTACACTCTAATCTCACATCGCACCGTAATCTAACCGTTTCGCTTAGCCGCCCGCCTTCCATTTTTAAACCTATTACCTAATTCTTCAGCAGTGCCTCGGTTACTGTTCCCCGAAGCAGGCTCCCGAAATCAAGTTATTACCTAGCTAATTACATTAAGGTTCTCCCCCCTTTTCCCTTCGTCTAGGGTTAGGGTACGATGTTTTTTCTGCCCCTAAATGTAATAATCCATAATGGACTGTTTTCCCATATTAAACCCAGATAAGAATAAGTAAAAGGGGTAAGAAAAAGCAAGCGGAACAGGCAAGTAGTGAATTTCAAGGGGGGGATAACTAACGTAGGCGTATCCTACGTAAGTATAGCACCACTAACAGGGATCACTCGTAAGGAGACAACACCTTATCCCTCAGGCCTGTGAAGCACTAAATGGTAGAAGAGGGCGATTACTAATCGGCCTTCCGTAATGCAGAAGGTTATTACTAATAAGCCTTCCTTAAAATTAGAAAAGGGGTTAGCCATTCCTGTGCGGGCAGGTGATACAGAGGTGTTTCCACGAGCTTAAAGGTAGCATATCTATAAAAGTCAGTCACATTAGGGCAGGGGGAGATGTGATAAGGAGGACACTAATTATCCTTCCGTTAGCGTAAGAGGGGAGGGTTATCTGTATAACTCCCTCAGCCTTCCACAAGCCTGAAGAGGGGGGGTATCTGCCAGTTTTAGTTACATTAAAACAGGGGAAGGTGATAGTAAGGACATCAATTGGTGTTCTGTAGGCCAAAGGAGGGAGACACATGTGCCAGACCCAGTCACATCAAAGCAAGCGGTTACATCTAAAGATAAAGGTGATACGATAAGCTTCTGCAAGACCAAGGGGAGGCATAGGCACATCTGCAAGACCTAGTCACATCTCAACAGGCAGCTGACAGGGAGAACACCAATCAGCCTTCCACAAGCCGGACGGGGGAGGCATATCTGCAGGACTTAGTCACATCTTAACAGGCAGCTAACAGGGAGAACACCAATCAGCCTTCCACAAGCCGGACGGGGGAGGCATATCTACAAGACTTAGTCACATCTTAACAGGCAGCTGACGGGGAGAACACCAATCAGCCTTCTACAAGCCAGACGGGGGAGGCATATCTACAGGACTCAGTCACATCTTAACAGGCAGCTAATAGGGAGAGCACCAATCGGCCTTCCACAAGCCAGACGGGGGAGGCATATCTGCAGGACTTAGTCACATCTTAACAGGCAGCTGACAGGGAGAGCACCAATCAGCCTTCCATAAGCCGGACAGGGGAGGCATATCTGTAGGACTTAGTCACATCTTAACAGGCAGCTGACGGGGAGAACACCAATCAGCCTTCCACAAGTCAGAGGAAGGCACCTCTGTAGGATTCAGTCACACCCAGATAGGCAGCTAATAAGGAGAACACCAATCAGCTTTCACCTAAACCCTTATTAAGGGTAAGCACACTAGTGATAAGCATATCTGTATAGGCGAGATTCCATCACAAACAGGATGGAAAGCTCCTAAGTATATATCAGTCCGTCCGCAAAGTCAGCTTCAAGTCCTTAACATCTATTACTTAGGCTGATAATAGAGATCGCCCTCTTACACCCCCCTTAAATACCAGAAAAGTGCGCCCACTCCTCCCTTCATCCCCAATCTCATTTATGCTAAAGCTTACACCCAAACCAACCCCACTTAGTGCTCAACTATAACCAAGGTTTTCCCCTTCGTCAATGCCCGTTTTGCCCCTTTTAAAGCGCTGTTCCTTAGTGATCTCACCAATAAGGACTTCTCACAGAGCGGAAGTTTCAACTCTACCTTTCTCAATTCACTAGGTGTTTACCCTGCGGACTTAGAGACAAACTTTAACCACACGTCAGCTTCCCAGTTAGACGAAACTGTTCCGCCCACTCTTAACTTTCTAACAGCTATACTCGCTAAAAATCTTATAAGTGATAACATAGCCATATAGGCGCTTGGCAATAGTAAAACCATCATTAGGCCTTAAGATAAGTGCCACAGCCACATAACACCTAATATCTCTAGCGATATTAATAACATTACATTCGATCTGCTCACAGAGTGCCACGGCGTCGTCTCAAACACACCTAATAGGTGTGTGGCCGCTCCCATTACGCCCTATAACTATGCCGCTGCCCTGGAAATGCTCAAGGGCTACACCACTACTCTTAGTGTGCCTAAAGGTCACCACACTAGTCCTAACATGCCCAGGCAGGTTACCTCAATTCCTTACTCACCAGGCGACAACCCCTTAAGCATTTAAGAGTTTATCACAGTTCCCAGCACACCTAATACACTATTAAAGCATTTTAACATCTTAGACACACAGAAATACCCTAACACACTATCTAACCATACTAAAATCCCCAGCGTGCAGGACCTTGCCACCTCAAATACGCCAGCATAGGAGCTTCTCGCCATCCCCAATATACCACCTAGCCATACCAAGATCCCAGTCACACAGGATCCTACCACCTCATAAGTACAGGAGCCCCTCACTACCCCTAATACACCACTAAGCTGTACTAACATCCCATACACACAGAATCTCACCACCTTCAACAAACAGCAGTGCAGTAACACCCCTAACCTACTCAGCAACCCAATCACTTTACCACCACTACTAAGTAATCTTATCACCATCACAGATTCCGTAAAGCATAGCCACAGTAAGGCCCTCAACTCCCTAGAAAAGATAAGCCCAGTCCACAGTTCAGTGTCACCAAGTCCCCTAAATATAGAAGATACCAGCCACATTATAGCTTCACAGCTTATTAAACTCTGCTAAACCACAACCAACTATATAAGTGACGACGACACTGCTATTAAAGAATTAATTTCCCCCAAGCACAACGGCTGCTTAGGTGCTGAGGGTGGCAGCAACGAATTCGGCCTTTCAGACTAGGATAATAGTGATATCTCCGTGATTAACCCTGCCATAAATGGCGAATTAATCAACCTTACAGACGACAAAAACAACAAAAGCCACGTGATCGACCCTACCACCAACGGCAAGCTTATTAACCTTACTATTAACAACAACGTAGACATATTCAAAGACCCATTAGACAACCTCCCAATAATCAACCTCACAGCTGACAATAGGTTCCCCCCCCGCCTCAAACGTGCGCGTTCAGATAAAGTGGTGGATGACACTGACGACGAGATGGACCACAGGAGGGTAGCGCGGTCCAGGAAACGGCAGTGCCTGGCAAAGGAATATAAGTAGAGGATACCGCTAATATGTGGGACGAATGGAAAGGTCCTGCACTTTTATATAAAGCGCATTTTCTAAAAGCAATATTAAAATAACTACATAGGTATAGTGATGGTAGTGCAATATATAAGACACTTAAGTACCTTATCCAACCTAGCCTCCATTTGCTTTTAAATTCTATATGGCCAGCCTGCTTCCAGTCATTACCTATCTAGGTATTTTAACACTCTGTTTAAGTCTCTACATCAACACTCACTATCTCAACAGAACAGTTACCTAATAAGACATGCCTATAAAGGGAAGTCTCTAAGTCTCATATTAGCAGCTCACTTAGGCTATACTTTAACTCAGCAAGCGTGATTATCTTATAAGGGTGACAGTTCTTAAGGATAATTCAGTGCATTAATTTCATAAACGCCTCGTCCCCATTAGCTAATACCTGACGTTTTAATAATATTAAATTATAAAAAGGACATCGGCAAACCTACCTAAGACAATAAGCTTACCTAGGTATCAAGCCTCTTATCAGAGTTCTAGCTTAAAGTGGTCATCAATACTCATATCTCGCTATTTAAAGACTTTAAAACCTTTTAAGGAAGGTTTGCCGTAAAGAGGGTCAGACTGTTATCACGTTCGCCAAGATAGGTAGATACAGCACACTACAAGTGTCGGCTAGTGATTAGAACGTTAGGAGCCTTTTCAGGTTAGGGGGAGGTGATCTTACAATACTAGGGTCTTAGATGCATGTAAGAGCCTTAAGCTCATCCCTCACCTAATCCTCCTGTAAGTTATTCTCCAACCACCAGTATAGGACTACATAACGTGTTATATCCCGGAAGATAGGCTCATCCAAATTCATCTCTCGTGCCTTAATAGTGCATACTGAGTCATTATACCGTTTTCTTATAGCGAACTGGAGTGCGAAAGGCAAAATTCCAATAATACCTATCCCTTTAACAGTAAGGATAACATTCTCAAACCTGTAAAGGCGGTGATTCTTTCTATACAGGCCCTCTATAGTGAGTCCTTTTCCTTCACACACACAACAGGTTAATCATAGTGGGTACACCCCAAATCAATGCATTAAAATACACCTTAACTGCCGTCGCTGCACGGGCCATATAGGAAAGGATCAGCGGTGCCAGGATCAGTGACAGGATTGACATTTGCCGCCCAGACCATATAAGTCAGCAGGTTGGAGCGACTGTACTCCTCTGCCAGGGTAGGAAAGATTAGCTCAGACAGGGATCCACTATTACCCCCTGGCAGAGAGAGCACCAAATCAGTAACAGTGGACCCCTGGTCAAGCTAACCTTTCCTACCTCAGCAGAGTACATAGTCCTATACGGTCTGTGCTTTAACAGTCAACTCTCCACTTATAATAGTTAATCCTACTACTAATCCTACATTACCCGTGCACATACGCAGCGTAATCCGCAACGCAAACGCCAATCAGCAACATTCCCCGTTTTCAAATCGTAACTGCATTCTCAACACCATCAGTTAAAGCGCAACATATAATACTCACATAGTAAGGTCCGCGTAAGTAAAGCTATTTCTTTTATCTAAATAATAATCACTGCCTTTACTATATACTACAGCTGATGAAGCACAATCCTTAGTGGTCGATTACCTTATAAACATTATAACGGTGTAGCTTATTAGAAGTCATTCACAAATAAGGCAATAATGTGGTGATGGTTATAAGTCGTGGCGGCTGGAAATTTATATCGGAATTTTAAAGTCAGGGGTGGTCAATGGGGCTGACAGACGCACGCCATAGATACAGGGCAGGGTTAGGGTTATATATAAGTGTTTAGCTAAGTTATAGGAAAGATAAGTTAAATATACCGTCTTAAACTCTACTTTATAAATTCTAAGTCACTATCACATCTCTCACCTCTTTCCCAGGAGACAGCACCGACCAGTTATTAATTTAAGATAACCCTTAAAGGAAGTTCTAAGAAATAGTATTAATATTAGCGGGAGTCGATAAGTTAATGTGGACTATAACTAGTAGACCACTACATTTATTACATAACCACTATAGTTTATTAAGGTCCAGTACTGCCATTTCCCAGATACCAGCAACCTTACTAAAGTGTACTATAAGCTTAAACAGGTGTTTAGCATTTTTAAAGCGAGGTTCCTGCTGTTAGAAGTCCTTAACATCCACCCCAAGTGAGATAATCCCTTACTAACTCCTACCTTACCTTACATACCTACCTAACTAACCCAGGCACATTTCTAAAATGGCCCCACCATACATTCAGGACAGGGCTTATGAAAATCTTAAGTTTAAGGCCGCTTAAGGAACCACACCGCCACACTTTCCATTACCTATAAGCAAACAAACCCGCCCTATCAAGTACACATATCATTACAGACCACATACCACCCAGTAACCCACTATCCACTGCAATCACTAACTGTAATTTTATTAAACAGCCGCATCCACAATCACGTTAACCAACTTTTAAAATGGTGACAAGTAGGCGGCTTTAGGCTTTAGCTGCTTAGGCGTTATAAGGCGTTGTGGCCCACAATATCAGGCGGTCAGGCATCAGTTATCCGGTGCTAGGGTCGTACGCTACTACACAGCTTTTAATTAAACCACTAACCTAAGTTTAACACTTACCAGCTTTTCCTACCACAACATCAACAACCTCCAAGCTTTTACCTTTAAGCTTCGCCCCCAAAGGTACATTAAAGACAGGATCTTTCTCTCCCCTAAATAACCACTACTATTCGTATTACTAACACAACTTGTAGTTCTTCTAAAAGTCGCGCCGGCTTCGCTAAGCAGATTTCCCACACCACAAATCCAGCCATCACAACCACCGTCACCCCTTCTCTCCACTTACCACCCATGCCTGCCACAATCTTACTCGGCCCCCACCACCCAATCACATTAAACTCAGCACTCAGGAAAGATGAAAACATCATCAGCAAAGCAGCGTACGCTGCGGCCGCGGCGAACTTCTCCCAAACTCTCTAAGACAACAGACACACAATTTCCAAGCTCATCAAGCACTATCTAAGGCTTAACGCTAGCCCCGCTCACTGCTACACCGTTAACCCACCAGAGAAATAAATACAGGGCGGCTTTAATATCTACATTCCAGTCCAGGTGTAGTCAGGGCCGTGGCGCTTTACCTATACTTCCTCTACTCCAGCAGACAAGCAGACACTTATTTTCCACTGCGTTATGCCGCATAAGATCACCCAAGGGGCCGTAGATAAGAAGCTAAGCTGTAAGGTTAGCACTCACACATAGATGCAAAGTTAATATCCTAAAGTGCAAATACCACACCTATACGGTTTCAGCTTTTCCAACCACCACCACATACGTAGGGCTCCACCAGGCTTATGCTCTCCGTTCCCCCGCTAACGCCTGCCTTCACCACAGTTTACCCATAAGGAGCGCATGCCGTTCTACGTTCGCTTCTAATATACTATATAATGCTGTCTCCACTCCCTCCTTAGCTTCCCAGGCTTCCTCTCTTACTACACCACTCACCCCACTAGCCACTTACACCTGCCCACAGCCTACACTCTACTTAAATACATTGGCCTTAACACTAGACATATACTCTTAGAGATATGGGAGACACTTCAAGGTAACCAGCACCGCTAGCAGAGGCTATTTCAGGGCCTCTCCCATATCCTTATCTCCCTAGCTCACATACCTCAGCCTCAAATAAGGTCCTTCCTCTTCAGTACCGATGGGACAGTAACGCTAACGAACTAACCTCTGCTTTATAATGTAGCTATCCTGGAGAACGATAGGGCGCCACAGACAATCAACGAGACATACTTATACATTAAGCCGTTTGTCACTAACCTGCTTAATCTGCATAACGGGCATTTCTTACAAACCAGAACGCTGTAAAAGACGCTCAGGACTGCCACTACCAAATAGCAAATCAGACGCTCTTATAAACGCTGTCCTATCACTTCGTAAGGGGTAGGTTGCGGCGGCAAAACGGCCCCTTTCACCTCTAACTCACCAACCTCTAACAGAGTAATATTTTCGTCAATAACAATTAAAACGTCACCTATTTAATCAACCTTAAGTGGGTGTGCACCTTACCTGCTAAGATGTTTGCCGTGCCGTACTGGTTAACGGGTCTTAAGATCGATAAGCTTGTGGGTAATAACCTTATCAGGTTTAACTCCGTCCACTAACAGTTTATTAGCGTATTAAAGGAGGTGGAGGAGGAGATGCTAAGGAAATCCAGCCTCTCAGAGGAAGGCGGGGCGGCGACGCTGTCTAGCACGATACACGACGGTTAAAAGTCTAATACGGTGTGGTTCTAGCACTGCCTTAACTCCATTAACGCTATATTAACCCTTATAGAAGATCACATCACCCCTCCATTTAGTTATATGTCTACTAACATAAAGGTGCTACATAAGTACTAGTGTCAGGGATCCTATAAGGTTGTTAATAAAAAGGTTACTGACTATAATAAGTACATAGAAGAGTTAAAGCACTTATTTAACCCATCTTTAGGAGACGGGCAGCGCCAGTAGAGAATGCTAGCTATATTTCCAATCCTTCACATCCATCACTACTCCTAAACACAAAATGACCCAGCTCTTAAGCCGACTACAATGTTACTCCTACGCCCTAGCCCCTTTCTCTTTCTCTAACTTCTCCTTCCCCTTCTCCTCTTACTCCTTCTGCTTCACCTTCTCCTCTCTTTCCTTATCCATCTCCTCTTACTATCTGCAAAACCACTCTTTCTCCCTCTCCTTTATCTCCTCCACTTCCCTCCACCTTTACCTCTCCTCTCTGTCCTGTTTCATATACGTACCGGACGAGACGATAATAGCTAAATTAGTAGCATTACCATTGGTACTAACGGTTACCTTAACACCACACGTGCACCAGTTAGCAGTTAACGTATTAAGTAGGGTGGGGACGCCTGTTAGTGCTTACCTTATGCTTAGCCAGCTTATTAGTTAAATGGCTCTAATACGTTAGGTCCATATCTGTACCGTCTGCCATACTTGTAAACCTTAATGTTCCTACGCTAAGGCTACACACTTATGTGAATGACGGTGCAGGGCGCAGATAAGGCGACCACTTAAGGGTTAGGGAAGAAATTTGATATTTAGGGCCTTATTAGGCATAGGAAGGCGAGCGGGGTAGTGGGTTTATTATTAGATATAGCTGATGATTCGCCTGCTTAACTAAAATAACCTTACAGGCGTGGCCAATCCTACGGGAGCGGCCAGTCCTGTGTGTGCGTAGCCAACCTGCTCCAAGCAATTCTAATTATAGCCAGCGGACGGGGTGTTAAAGGAGGTGTGCTGTGTGCAGGTATCGCCCTTAACACCGTTATAAAACATAAAGTACCTAGGCAGCTTAGCGCATTGTAATGTTATGTGTAGACGGCTACGTTCTTAAAAGGGACGTCACCGTTAGTTATAAGGATTGTGAGGTTAAGGGGTTATCAGAACGCCTATGGTAGTTATGTCACTATTAAGGTCGGATATCACTACACATAATACTAAGTTGTTTAAGGATGTCCAGCCTGTTAGAACCGGATCTTACAGTAAAGTCTGCGGTGGACGTAGGGGTTACAGGGGGGTGGGTTTAATCTCTACTAAAGACATTTAATTATAGCTTAAGGTAGTAGACAGCTCCCGCTGGGGCCGGTCAATTACCTGTCCCAGGCCAGTTAACTCGACAGAGATACAAAACACGATAAGTTTAATATCTGTAATTAGCCAGCCGTAACGTATATTTAGTTCTGCTATATAATACAGGATCTGCCAAATAGGGTCTTTCTATAGGTAATAAACAGCTATCCTGTACATGCTGCTTCGCTACTTAATAGTAAGTTTAGTATCGCCAGGGAGTAAGTTTTAATATAGCTTATTATCCAGGCTTTACAAGTCGGAGCACACCGACCAGTCTGGCTTAAAAAGACGTACAGTATCCCCTCCATAATAGCATCACCCATTATAACCCACATTAAGGTCGTTATCCTCGTGCATGCCCAGGATATAACACGCGTGTCCTAAAGCTGCGTTAACAGGAGGCAGTAGAAACTTACTTACACCCTTTTAAGCCTCTCCACACCAGCCTTAACTATCCCCCCTTACCCTCTTAGTCCACTAAATCCTCAACACCAACAATCCTGTACTGCGCCCCTTAGTCAGAAGGGCCTCTAACATACGCAAGACTAGTCTGACTTTTACAACCTGCCTTAAGCAGCGTAACCACAAGGTGGGTACGCAAAGGCAGTATACCGGTCAGCCTCGCTAGGGCGAGCTTATTACATCTACGCCGCCCTTTAATCCACCAGGCCCCGCGCTAGCCCTTAACAGCCACCTTCAACGGCCTTAAACTCGCCTCGCTCCCTAAGCCGGACGAAGAGCATAAGGGATAAAACCAAGTCTCAACATCAAGTCTTAGGCGGCCGACAAGGATAATAGGACACACTACCTAAGGCGGTGCGCCGTTAAGAGACAAGGCGTTAACTTCATCATCACCACTACTAAAAACCCCACCACACCAATCCTCATCCGCAGTCTAGCCTGTTCGTGGAACTTTATATCTGTTACTACAGGACAGCCTGCCACTAGTCAGCGGTAACAATAATGACGATGCCTCTTGCCCTAAGGGGGTGATTGGTCAACTTAGCGGATAGCCACCGTCTAGGAGAAGCTTACTGCCTTTGCGCACCCACACTTCAACCGAGGCTGCCTACATACAGCCTCCCGTCTCAAGCTCCTTAACACCACCTTTAACACCCCCCTCTATAACCCTCCCACAATGCTCAACACCACTCCTCTCGTTCCACTACACTCTTAACCTTCCCTTAACAACACATCGTCCCCGTAAACAGTAACCACAATTTTAATATGCCGACAGGTCAGGCTGCCGTGGCACCCACTCCTACTGGCCGTAATAAAGGGCGCGGCAGTAACTGACCAGGCTAGACCCTTACGCACCGTTCCTCACCAACACCTAATACAGCAAAGAGGCGGCCTTCATCAAAGGCGTCGCTAGCGGAGCCGGTAACCCCCACACTATCATCGGGCTGAGAATCCCACTACTCCACACCCTAGTGTGTAACTACACCATCTCAGCTAGTCCAGCAGAGGAGGCGGCAACCAGTCAGGGGCAAGGGTAAGCAACCTAACCCCTTACAACGTCACCAGCCCATAGCCGACACTACCGACAGCCTCTTAGCCATATTACAGTTATTGCCCGGTATTAGTGGCCTGCCAGCACATCTGTCACAGACAATTACAGATCACATAACGTGGCTCTTAGACTAAAACTTAGCTAACCAGAGTGACGAGAACCGGGCTATATAGGGTGGTTAATCGAAGCCAGGAAACTGGTCACTCTCAGCAGCGCAGGAAGCGTCCGTCCCCCAACTACAGACTTAGCAAACGGCTGCCCTCTACCCACCAGCTTCGTAACATCAATTCCTAGCCGCCAGTGCTGAGGAGACAAGTTAGCCCCATATAAAGGGGACGCTCCAAAACGTCACGCGGCGCCGGGATAGGCCCAGCCAGCGGCCAGCAGCAGTGGGCCTCCATACATCAGAGTTTGCGATAGTCATACACTACTAGCCACAGTGCTTACTAAAGCTAGCTTTAAAGTCCTCTCAATCCACACCACTACGCTCCATCCTCCCACCAGTGCACCTTCACACACCACAGCTTCACATACCCCATGCTTGTCGTTAGCGTGGCTGTTATCACCATCAGCTTTAACCTACACCATACCTGCTGTCATGGTATCGTCATCATAAAGGGCCATAGCCGCACATACTGCGGGACAACGCAGAGGCCAGCGTGGGCCAGGGCAGCGTCAGACAGGTGATAAGCAACGGCACATTCGTTTAAGGGTCTGCAGGCTCTTAGAGGCTGGCCTTAAGCACATATTATCGCCCTCGCTCTTAACCTAGCACAAATGCATAATACCATACAGTCTCCCCAGCACCCTATATATTATAATAATATATTTATCAAACAGAGGAACTGTTAATCTGCTGCTAAGCTTATAAACCTGCCCGCCTTCCACGATTCCTAAATTATAGCTTTTACCTTCTCAGAATTAAGAAAAATACTGCATTTTATTACCTTACATTACCCTTTTAGCCACCTTGTCTGGTCTTCCATCTTACAGATTAGAAATGCTACTTCGGCATATCTAAGTTATCTTAACCTCTTACCAGAGACGCAGGCGCGGCCAGTTCGAAGGTGTGCTGGCACCACGTAGGTAGCAGTGGTTTATCGCTATAACCATGCGACATGTCACTGCAGTGCCTAGTCAAACCGTTATTTAAGGCCTGGGACAAGGTCTAGCTGTCAATCAGATACCAGCGCTATATAGCCAACATAACCAAGCGTTACATCACAGAGGTAATCGAGTCACCACACAGTCAATCTAATATGTTGCCCTAGATCGGCAAGCCATATACAACTACTAGCGAAGTTACTTAAACTACGTGCACAGGACCACCCGTAAGGTTAACAACTTAGTCACCACCTTAGGAAGTCCTTACACGTCCAGCCCAGCTTAATATGCGGATACGTCACTAATACACAGCGCCATAAAGCTAGTAGTGTCGGTTATTAAGTGTAGTCTGGGGCCATTGCCGACCGCAAACCGGCTAAAAGTTATAGTTAGCGTAATAATGGGGGCAGGGTCGGTACAGGCGTGTTGAATTTATAAGGGATTACCAGAGGTAATACCGCAAGCTTATTCAGGGGCGGCAGCGTTAAAGTCTACAATTCTGTTCCTATTTAGGCAGTTAGCGTTAAATCCCTATCTCAGACCTGCAGGAGAGCAGCGGAATAAAGCAACTTACGTTCTGCACGATCTAAGACGGGATAGCACGGTACCATTACTACAGTAAGCCGTGATACTCGTTAATTAATAGTAACAGCTCACTAACACTCTCCCAGCCTACAGTTTCTAATAAGCGCATATGTGATACGCTTCCATGCCCCCCTTAACGTTAAGTAGTAACGATGTGTTACTTCTTCACAACCCAGTCGCAAGCTCCGTTTCACTTCCACCCCAGGTTTTCACATATTACCTAATAATCACTAAGGCACACACCAAGCCACGGCCATTAAGCTCGTTCACCAATGCCTAACGCAAGATGTATTACGGTTATTAACGCTATATCGGCAACGCGGCGCTTCGTTCAGACCGCGCTACACGGCCAGCCAAGCCTTACCAGTCTTCTACAGCTAGTCGCTATTCGCTATTAGCGTAACATAATGGTTGCCACTTAAGTTTAAGGCCGCGGAGAAGATAGGGACCGTATATAAGGAACTTAAAGCAAAAGGCTACAGGAGCGCTAGGTGCTTAGAGCAATAAAGCGATTAACCTAAGCGTAAGCTCAGTAAGACATAGCAGAAGTGCTTATAATGGCGTTATAGTCTATGTAGAGTGTTCCGCCTAAGCCACTTTAAAACTAAATAAGTAGCGCGCTCTCTATTACCCCTCAGTACATAAGTGGCTTTAACCACCTCTAGTAGTTTAACTTACTCAGCTCACACACCGTCCTAGGAAACGTAGCCTACTTGCTTACAGTCACCAGTTAGCCGTATAACTACCGTAAATCACACGGCACTAAGCTCCTTAACTTTATTAACCTCGCTGATAATGCCTATCAGTACCTATCCTAGCGATCTAGTAACTAGAAGCAGCACGTTAGTATTACCTACGCCTTTATAACTAACCTATATATCTTGTAGCGGATAAGGTGACATCTATCCTTAACCCTAAAACTAATCCCTAAGGGCGTTAAGATTACAATCCCTCTTAACCCTACTAACCTTACCTACACGCTCTCTATTAACCTGTGTGACGGCAGCTCTGCCCTCTTAACTAAGGCTAATATACTTATAGACTAGTCTTACGTAACAGTAACCTTAATTAACATACAGTAGACGGCCCTCACACTCAACTTTATTACAGTTTCAATTATCAATAACAACTTCCTTACTAGGTATTAACCTAAAGAGTACACTTTACCAGGACCACACTACAGCCAAGGGCACTTACTAGTACATTAACATCTAGGCCACCAGCGTGGAGGATAAGGACAATCTGGCCCTCCTTAAGCTCGTTAAACTCTATAAGGACCTGGAGATCTAAGACGCACTCCTTAAGGCGTCAGGCGGCACGGCCGTCCTTACTAAGTTCTCTATTAACTAGCTCTAGGGCTTCCTACTATTCTAAGCCCCTAGGCACAGTAGCACGCAACCCTAGCACCAGACGGCCAATGCCGACCGCCTAATCTAGCAGGTGGCAACGCCTAGGCAGCCCTAAGGCCCGAAGCTACCCACTTAACATATCCACACTGCTAAGATAAGGACACTATAACTACAGCGGTACCCTTAACTGTCAGTTCCACAATACCATTAAGACCTTCCCAGCTATAGCCAGGCTCGTGCACGCCGTCAATAACGTCACGCTTAACATTAACACCAGCAAGATCTTTAGTATTATCGGCTACTTAGGCGCGGGCAAGTCAACGCTCATCTAGCTAATTAATAACTTAAGCCTGTAATATTCAGCATGGTGCTTACTAACGGCAGGGACATCTCACACTTGCCTAAGGCAGAGCTGTTCATCTTCCTAATAGCAACGATAACAAGTTACAGGGTTTGGAAATTCGGAGTTAGGGATCCTTAATAGTAGATATGGGCTGGCAGACACACGGGGCATATATCCTAAAGTTAAGGTTATATATCTAACAGCACCACGCTAGCCGTATACACTAACTGGGAGTTCCAGCTTAAGCACAGCGGCGTGCTTGTAAGCTGGGCCTCCCTAAGGGCGTGCCGTCCACAACTAGTAACAACTACCTTACCGTAATAACTAAGGACCACCCAATGGATTACGGCTCGTTCAAGGGCACCATCCCCCATAGTAAATACAGTGCCGGTACAGTCACAATCTGGGATAACAGACAGTACACGCTAGAGAAGTAGCATAATAATAAGATTATCGTCACCGTTAAAGGCGCCCTAACAGACCGCTGGGCCGTGTGCGGTTAGCATCCGCACCGATAGAGACCGCAAGAAGTCCACCTAGCTAATGCACCGGATAAAGACGGATGCAGATGGCCGGCTATAGCTTAACAGCGCGCCCGTAACGGCGACCAAGCAGGCCAATACACCCACATCACACCCCCTGCACCTGCCGTCAGTCCTGACCGGCGTAAGCCCATGCTCGTGACGGCATTAACCCTGGGGCTTGCGCAGGACGCCACTAAGCGCACCAAGCATTGCGGATCGCCATAGGTGGAGTTTAAGTGGGGCGGCATCCGTGCGATCAGGGTGTAGGATAGCGCGCAATTGCGCTTGTCCAAGCGCAGCGGCGCCGACGTCACAGCCCGCTACCTAAGTTAACAGGCATAGACGCAGCGCTAGGCGCGACATCCACAGTCGTCAACAGCAAGCTCGTCACGCTAGATGCCCAAAGCCACCCAAGCTTCTCTTAGCTGCAGTCGCGGATAAACCTCACTAAGTAAGATTGTGTAAAAGGTCACACAGATTCTAGTACACTATTACCTATTCGATATACTTAAGGTAGATAGCAAGGATGTTACAGGGCAGCCCCTTGCTAAGCGTCGATCTATTCTAAAACACATCACTAACGGCGCCGACACAGTAATTACAGTGCCACCAATGTTTAACAACATCAACACGGCGCTTGCCACTTGCCACAAGTTCACACTGGAGTAGTCGTGAAAGACCCCCAGTCAACCTACCGGCACGGAGCGCGGACAGAGTCGTAGCTCAAGCTCAAACTGGCAGCCACATATAATATAGTGGCTTAATCAGCTATAAGGCCAAAAGCTCCCCACAAATAAATTACAAGCTCTTTACGACTTTAACGTGATAGCTACTTCTCGTAAAGCCACCGCTACTGTCTTTAACTGCCCAGACACATCAAGGTCAGGTCAATCCACTCTCCACTAAGCCAACTCAACCCCCACCCACACTTCTTAAATAGTCCAAGCTTCTAGCTAGCTAAGTGATGGACAAAAAAAACAATACACTAAAATATATTTCAGTGGGTTTCAGGGCCAAAAAGATCAACGTCACTATAAAAAACCTTAGCTAAGCATCGCTATAACACCTCTAAAGCAAGACTTTCTTATCCATATCCCTTAACTGTACCGTTTTTTTTATCCACCACTTGCTAGCCCTCCTGCATAGCGCGCCCAGCCCTAGTAACAGTCATAAATGAAATAAATATATAAGCGAACCAGATTCCCTGGCACATAAAGCGGTCAACCCCGACTGCGCCCCGCAACCCTTTAGATCACAAAGTCAGTGTCAGCGCCTGTCACGAAAGCCATACAGCAATTCTGTTTTAAGCGGATAAAAAGCGAATGTTCACTGCCCAGTAGCGGGGATAAGACTAAACATAGGGTGGCACTAATGTAACCATACAGCCTGGTAAATTATCAAGCTCTGTCTTTCTTCTCAGGCGCAAACCTGTTAGGTTTCCACAACCCCCGTCATCGCTTAATGCCACCTCCGTGTGCGTCAGACTCAAATATATCGTGGGATGCCTTATTTACAGTAATAATTAAACCGTCCTATTTAACACGTATAGAAACAGCCAGTTTTACATACCTTTAGAGCGGACTAAGCGTATGTCTAGCCCTGTTATTTTCTTATTAAGCCTTATCTAGTGCTTAATATAGGAATTGTGGTCCGTGCGTCCTCCAGCAACCCCACCATAATCCCAGCTAAACTTTCTCAACTAGAAGGGCTTCTCCCCACAATAACAGCCCCCAGCCAGACAGCCACCATAGCTTCAGCATACTTAATCCTAAAAGGGGAAGCAGAAGCATCTATTTAAAAGACTGGCGTCTACAGTTTAGGAGATATTTAAATAAGGGCTGAGGTCGCTAAGTTCAAAAAAAGCGGTTTACTAACTAAGACGCCGTACGGCTTGGATTTTTACACCCAGAACTCTCTGGACAATCAGGTACGCTACTAAGAAAGACGCCTTATCATCATATTAATACTCTCTTACTTCAGGACATACGAAAAATCATCAAGTCGATTCTCAACCAGCCTCACTAGGGATGTATTAAAATATACAGTAACGCACTTCCTTCTAACCACACACTGTTTTTCCACAATCCCAGCTCCTACCTAGAGGAACCAGTAGCACCAGCGCTCCTCGTCCAGTTATACAGCCCTGGGTCGCGAATTGTTTTTTACAAGGGTTCACATATACAGAATATAAGCCCAAGAGAACTGGAAGGGTAGGGTCTTCTTACACTGCCTTACGTGGAGATGAGAAGAGAAGGCATCATTAAAGCCGAAGTTCCAATAGCGAAGGGTGGATTGTAAGATTTTTAATTATTATTAGAACGGTATTAACTTAAGTGTTAACTTATCACAGGGCTATCATAGATAATCGGCTCGGATTTACCGTCCTTAACGGCTTCTACGTTAATATTAGTTTCACGTCAAAGTCCAAGATCCGCTATTAGGCGAAGATGGAATTACCTAACTCAGAGGCTCTTAGGACAAAAGTCAAAGAACTAAAGCGTAAAAGCTTTGACATAAATGTTCTATTCGTAAGCGAGATAACTGTCAGTGTAAGCACAGAGTAATTAAGATACATGGTTATATATAATATAATCAGCTATAGTAGCTGCGGATATCTTAACATGTGTAGAGAAATAGCCACCAACTGACTAATGTGCAGTCCCGTCCACAGTATAAACAGACAGTATCAGAGCTTATCAAACCGGAGTTATACTTTACAAGGTGGCATAAGCAGCTAAAAGTGCCGGGCCGTCCACCGTGTGCATAGACAGGGTTAGAGCTCGTGAAAGTGAAGTTATTAAAGAAAGAAGGGGCGTTTATATAAGGGCAACTCCATAGTAAACTATAAAGTCGCTAAAAGCAGCGTATGCTGCCTCCGAGTTTTCAAAGCGGAAAAGTGCTTCAACATCGCCACCTCCTCCAAGTCCAAGATCGCGCTCCCTTAGCTGAAAAGGCAGGCCGCCGTTCAAGATAGCCAGTTTAGGATAATCAGTTAATAAGCCTAGAAGACTCTGCCAGGTATTTAACAATCTATAATTATCTAGTAAGAGTATTAACATCAATCTAAGAAAACGACGTAGTGGGAGTAGTTACAAGGATAATATACCAATAGCAGAGTTAGCCTGGAGAGATTCATATAGTACTGTAACTATATCCACATCCCCTCTAGTAAGTCGTCCTTACTTTCACTATAAGGCATCCACTTCCAACTGTCAACCTCGTTTATAAAGGCGTTTCAGATTACACGAGAGACCATCCCCAGCGTAAGCTGTCAGTAGCAGAGCCAAGCGCAGCTTATCAGACACTAACTTAAACAGTTTCTCCTAGCACTCCTTAGCTGCCTTAACCTTATAGCAGGACGTAGCAGTTCTCCCTTATTTTAAAGCAGCTGGACACTCACTAATATGCTTTTTAACTTACAATACCAGAACTATAGATTTCCCGCAGAAAGTACACTTCTCATCACATTCAACATCTATATCTCTGTTAATATAACCATATATATGTGAGAGTTTAGGCTAACTAATGTACGTTGCCCATAATGCCGTTAAAGTCCCTTTTAATTAAAAGGCCCTCCCTTACAGTCAGGCTTAGGACACATAGTCCCTATTTTAACCTAGCTAACGTCGTGATTATTAAAATTTTATTCGTCACTATAAACTAAACTGTCATCACCAACTAATCCACCACCACCAGTGGTTAATTTATCGTTGCCAACTAATTTACTAACCCTAACGGCTAACTCGTCATCACCAAAGCCTTCATGGTTCAAACAAAGGAATAAAACGCGAATCGAGTCGTCTAGTTATAACTGAAAGCGTTTTAGCATATCAAAATCGCAAATTGTGAAAATACAAACCTAGCAAGCCTTAACACGCTTAACTACACAAGCTATTTATACCTATAAGGGGGTTAACGCGATTTACACATGGCAGAGTTCGTAAACACTAACTTAACGATTGCTAATATATGTCTTTAATTCTCCCTCGCTATTAAAATACTTAGGACAGTTTTAGCATTTATTCTACGTCATCTTCACTTCCTAACAATGCGACTTAAAGGTGTAAATGGGTAAAGATAGAGGTTAAGGTTAGGAAAACCCACCTAATCTGTCTACAATGTCACGTGGTTTAGGCATCTTAATAAGTCAGGCTTCCATAGCACCACTTCAGCAGAACAATAAAGGCCTAACCCAATGGCGTATATATTCCCACCACTGCTAAAGATTCGCAACAAGTCCACAGCCACACTTTTCAATTTCAATACCCTCACCAAATCCTACACTAAGCCTTACCAGCACCAAATCCCAATAATTACGTTTAAGATGCCAGAGAAATGCAAGCTGTGCAATAGCAGTGGGTTTCAGGGTCCTTACAAATGTAAACTATGTAGAGGCCCTCCTCCCCAGGAAACACTAAAACCCAATAAGCAGACACCCACTTAAGAGAAGCCTGGGGAGTAAAAGCTTTACAAGTTAAAGAGTTTAAAAGATCCCAGTTAGTAATTAAATGTTACTAATAGCAGTCGCAGGCAAAAGCCCATTTAAAAAGGGGTTTAGGAATAAAGGCATCACTTACAATAATACTCTTTAAACATTACATAATAGGCACCCTCACTAATATCAGGCCATGCCGTTACAACAAACACGTAGCAGTTGGGGTTAAAGGGTAGAATTCAGTGCAGGAGGCCTTATAGATCAAACTACACCTCTCACTATTTAGCTGGTATTAGTAATATAAAAGATAATCGTATTAGCTGTAATTACAACAGTAACTAATTTATAAAGTCAATAATATATGTTCTACAGTGTTAGATCTATGTAACTATAAGCTTTATTAAAGAGATAAGACAAATCTCTGTAATATCTAACCACACATCAGTTAACATAATGCCAGATACAGGCGCTTAGTAATGCCGGATATAGGCTACGCGTTGCATCAGGGCACAGGCCTCCTAGGAGGGACTAAGCCCGATGTAAATAGAGGGTAGGGACACAGTCACGGTACACGGGACACGGGACACGGGACACGGTACACGGGACACGGTACACAGGACACAGTACACAGGGACACAGGACACAGTACACGGTACACAGTACACAGTACACGGTACATAGGGACACGGCGGGACACAGGACTATAAGACACGGTGGGACATAGGACAGTAAACCTAATCTGTGTCCTTATCACTTATATTCCATAATTAATGTTACAGTAAATCCAAGTGGTAGTGTTATTTTAAGGTATTTAGAATAATTTACTAAGGCAATCACTAACTAGCTAACTCTAGTATTACACACTATCCACTTCTAAAGGCCGTCTTTTCCAGGGGCTGAATTCAGGGCCGACACTCACATAAAATGCTAAAAGTCGCTTATAATACGGTTAACGTGTCTCTAATAATTATACAGATTGTTTCACAGATCACACTAAGCCTTCCGTCCAGTAACTAAAACCAGTTAAAGCTGCGGGTCCAGGTTTACATAATTAGCCAGAGCAGTAACGGCGAAGAAGACTGTGTCCTACAACGTGGCTAATACTAGAAGTACCACAAGATTCAAAATTAACAGCCCATCAGGTACTAAGCAACGGATCACCAACCAGAGCAGTCCAGTTAGGGTTAAATAATAAATTTCAGTTATCAAAAATGTCTAAGTTGGTAAATAGGTGGCCAGGGCAACGGCCATGCCCCTAGGATACACTTCTATATAAGCGTGTAGTTAGTTCTAATTAGGTATTAAGCTCCTAATTATTAAAATTAACACTTACTAAAATGGACTAAGTGGGGGAGTGAGTGGACGGTGGGTTCTATCAAAGGATCCAGAGGTGATTATGTTGGGTTTTTACAACCCTAACCCGGCCAGTGTGGTTAGAACAGTGTGGCTGGATCCACGCAGCCGCTCCGCGGCTGCATCCGTGGATCTGCACAGCCAAGAACGCCAGACTCCACTGCCAACCTCGTATTCAGTCAGCCAACCTCGCTTCGCAGAAGCGAGTGTGGCCAATGCACTCCGTGCACTGGCCACCCTCACGGCTATAATAACACGGCTTCCGCTCTTGAAGATAGAAATAATTAATCACCTTCAACACACACTGTTTTCCAATGCCTTGACCCCTTTTGCTTTTCAACATAAGGCCTTATTTAAAGTATAGGGGTGGCAGTTAAGCAGCGCCTGATTTTAAATAATTAGGCTTATCACAAGTACTAACCAAAATCATATAAATATATTCAAATTCCGTCACCTTTACCTTAAGCAGCTCATTTAACATTATACCGCCACTTCCACCAGTTACACCCATCTACCTCTCCCTAGCCGTTACCAGAGCCATCACGGCAGCGCAAATCAGCGATAATAACTTTAAGAAACATAACGGACCTAGCTCTACTATCGTACACCGTTTAAGAGAGGATTCTATATTAATAAGGAATTTAAAGCTAATGTTAAAGTAAATTGTTAATAAGATAATAAGTGTGTTAGAGCTTACTTAATAAAGGTCCTAATTAACGTTTTAAGGGACTAAGGTCAAGAATCGGAGTAGAAGGGACCTAGGTAAGCCAGTTATTCAAGTTTATAACTTTTTAAAGGGCTTAATGATATCGAGTTCTCTAATATTCATTTTGCCACTGCCTAGAAGAAAGGATCCAGACTTTACGCTTAAGTTACCAATAGTAAAGTTTAAGGAGTTAGGCGAACTTGTCTAAGTCCAGTTACAGGCCTTCTCTAAAGCTTAATATAAAGGGTACTTACTTAAAAGCAGTATTATTATAGCTTTAAAGGATAATAAGGTCTTAATAATAATAGTTCATTTTCCTCCAGAATAAAAGTGGGAAAGGATGTGAGAAGAGTTACATTAAGAATAAACAACGTTAAGATATTTACACAGTATCTATATCAATTAGGTCTAGGTAATCTAACTCCTAGTGCGCGAAATCGCTAAAATCTACAGGCTAGTAACCGTTAAGAGTGTTACCGATCAGTCCTCTAAACATCCCTTTAAAGCTAAGATTTTTTACTGTGTTTAAAAGTATACTGACGTAATCTAAACTTTAATGATTATTAACATTGTAAGTTTAAAGCTTAGGGGATAAAAAACCTTAACTTACTCTATCTTACACTGTGTAGCTAGTAAGTTATAGATAGGGTTACTTATCGTTAAGGATATTATACGTCAGTCCATAATACTAGCTATTAATAAGGTTCTACTGTCCCTGTGGCGGCTGAGGGTTACTATTATTGGGTGTATACACCTTAGCATTCTAGGGTAGAGGTGGCTGCTATAACACAGGTGGTGAAAGAAGAGAGCCGCAAGTACTGGCCGGACTAACATTATCCTCGTAAGACGGTAACGGGATAAATAGGCTTACTTCACACACTAGGCCCGACCTGTCTAAAAGATTAACACCTATCTGAGGAAAGGCCCCCTTACTGTCCCTTAAAGTAGATTTAGTAGTAAGATTTAAAACTGCTTCGTTCTTACAGTTATTAGCCTTAAGACTTATTTCACAGGGTTAGCTATGCTGTCCTATTAACGTTTAAAGTCTCTTACTCCTACTGCCTAGTGCTTAGTTAATTAGCAGAGACACTTTACGCTTTCACATCTTCGTGTAACTAGAGTTATAACGTTTCCTCTTCGTCTAGCAGTCGTTATATGCTATTATAAGGGGCTTAGCTGTAAGGGGCTTAGCCGTAAAGGATTAGCTGTCTACTTACATTATTTACATAAAGCGAATATATCTTAAGATCTTCTCTGCTGCTGCTAAACACAGATTCGCAGCCTTAAGGATGCCCTAACCCTTCAGATTCTTAACTATACGTACGTAATCCTTATATTTAGCGTCTAGAGATAAGAGCATCTATTTAGTTTAAGCTTTAATCAGGGGTAATTTAAAAGCGATAAGCACTACTTACTTAATATCTAATATGTTATTAGGAAGTACTAGTAACACACCATTACTTCTAATATTATCTATAATACTTACTAATTAGCTGCTTAGCTTTATTTACTTTAACTAACTTATATATATATCCTCCGCTTTAATTTAGTCTAGAGGGTTTAAAGAACTAATAACCTGATTAAAAAGTAAGGTTTAGGCCGACGTTTTATAATAGAATTTCTCTTTTAAATAATAAATTACTATAGCTAATACCCTTTATTAGACTTTAAATAAGGTAATCTAGTTATCTAAACAGCTTTTAAAGAGGTATAGACTATAGAGAAAGTTATAAGAGAACTTAGAATCAAATAAGCTATCGTAGAAGAACTCTTCTAGTGTTTCAGACTATAGTTATAAACCTGCTTTAATAACTTTATAAACTTTAATCTTTACAGTAGATATTATTATTTTATCCCATAGGTGGTTTTACCTCCTGTTAAGATTAAGCTTATCCAGGACATGCTTTTTACTATCCTCCGTTACGCTTATCCACATGTCCGATATAGACTTAATAAATTAGATTTTTATAAGTAAGTAGGTAGACTTATGAAAAAGCTGCCTAAGTACCTCTTTATCCTTTAAAATGCTACTTATTCTCTTATTATTATAGGCAGTAAGTAATCTGTCAGTGACCTGTTTACTCTCTGTGGCACCTATTTTCTTAAAGGTTAAGGATTAAGTTCAGATACTTAGTATACAGAAGCTTGCTCTTTTAAGCAACTCTAAATAATTAACTATCTAGAGTTACTTAGAATAGAATGGCACTTTTATAATCCACTAAAACCCTAACCCTTACTCGCCTACTTTTTAAGATGTAAGTACAGGTCTGTATTCCGACGTAATGTAAATGGCACTAATTCCACTAAGATATTAAACCTTATATATAGCCTATTAGCGTAAAACCAGCCGCTGGGAGGTTAAAGCTACTTCGTTTATAACTACCCTTTAGATATCTCCTCCTTAATACTTTACGTTTACTTACATATTATATATTCTACGCTAAGTAGAGGCGTAATATAAGTGACGTTTTTCCCACTATCCTCTATTTACGCTATAGTAGCTAGTCGTTACAGTTTTCGGCTATATCTTATTAGTTTATATTACTTACAGGCTATCTTACTTAAGCTCTAGCGGAAATAGACTATTAGCTGGGTTACAGCCCTCCCCCTCTGCTACCTGTCCCTTACTTTCTCCCTAGTAATGACCTCCGTTATTTACATCTTTAATATTACCCCCTTTCCTCTACTAATTCTTAACATTATTATAGTTAACTGTTAGCTAATAAAACTTAAAGGCTGTATACCTTTAGGTGCCTACTATATACTGTACTTATCCCCTTTTCGTAGTAATCTTAATTATTACTTAAACATTCAACTATTAAGCGCTAGCTTCCTAAATAGCTGTTATAGGCCTCTAATAGGAAGGGAGAGTTATTATGGCTTTAATTTGTAAAATTTTAAAACATAATCTTAATAATAATAAAGTTCCCAGGGCTAAATAATGTAATACCCTCTGTCTGCCTAAATACGTGTTAGCTAACTTTAATAATGCGAAGATATCCTTTTATTTTTAAGTTACTAACTGTTTATATAGTTAAAGTTCAGGATGCTTTTCCTTACAATACTCTTAAGAAGATCTTAGCGTTTGCTCTAGGGACTGATAATTAGGGGCGGACGTGTTGGGAACTTTATTTTAAGATAAAGATATAGAGTGCTGGATATATATTATATCCTGTGACATTAGGTGTTAAAGTGGTGTGTGATATTAATATTAATAATATTATTATAGTTAAGATGTTAAAGTAAGAAGGTGGGGGTGTTTATTAATATGCCTGGGGAGTTAAAACACTGTTTAAATATAAGACGGTTAAAAATTTACTTCTTTTAAGATAACTAGACATATTACTATTCCCTTTATTCCAGGATTTACTTAACCTTTAAGGTTAAGTGTATATTCTTACTTTTACTTATAATAGTAACTAACTAGGAGCCGTAAAGGAAGGCTTTATTATAGTATTAAATTTACTGTCGTCTTTCCTTATAACGCGTTCGCTTTAGCTTATTTATACTAGTTAGTGATCTCCTAAGCCTAGACTACACTCTGGATTATAGCGCTTACTTTTTAGGTACCTTATCTATAATACCCCTTAGCTGTGGGATTGTTTGGTATTCTTACCCTGTTTAAGCTGGTCTTGTCTCTAACTTGCTATTATCTCCTTACTTTACTCTTAAGCTAGGTTGGTTTCCTAAGTCTACATAGTTAGAGGTGGATTGGGGAACCTGGACGCTACTTGGATTTCTCTTATACTTTATTTCCTTTTCCCCGTGGGGTGTTGATAAATCTGTCCCGTTTTATTCCTAAAATACTATAGGTTATAAATAATATAGCTTAGCTGTAGATTAGTTAACTGCTCTCCTAGTTCTAATATATATCTTAGCTTAACTTAACGTCTTATATAAACTACACTTTCTTATAAGCTATAACAGTTACCTTATCTGCCTTATTTTAACGCTTAAAAGGCTTCTAACCTTAACACTATAACTAATAATGAGGACTGCCGTGTGCTAATATTAGTTATTATTACCACTTTCTTTATTATAACACTTATTATTGTTATTGCTTATATCTGGACCACCTTACATTATTAAAAACACCTTTACTAAAAACTCTTTCACTAAAAACACCTTATTACTGCTAATTACATTATCATTATTACTATAGTTGCTAATACTATATTAGTTACATTTAAGTTCGTTGCCGTTAAGTACGGCTTTAATAAGTACACTTCTACTATCCCTAACAGTAACATTAGCATTATCTCTAATTACCTACTTAGCAGCTCGATAATAGGTGTTATTACCTTAAGCCTTACACGTATCTTAACTACCTCCCTCTTTATCTATATTATAAGCTATTATTAGCGTACCGGCTGGAAATTCGCTATCTTTTACCTTATTATTACGTTACAAATCCTGCTTATCACTGCGTACGGAATTGTACAGCTTGTGCAGCTTATTTAATGTAAGGAGATGTTAACTTCCCGGTCCGATATATATAAGGAATAGTATCTTGGCCGTATATAGGTTATTAACTGTATATTTCTCTTTATCTTCTTATATATATTTATAACAGTATACACGCTTAGTAATTATTCTTATATTCTTATTCTTATTATTATCTTCTTATTACTTAATATACTAATAAGTAAGAGAGTGTGTTTAATACTGCTGTTATTAATAGGCTTATTACTAATAACATGTAGGGTTATTAAGTTTTGTTTTACTATTCTTTATAAGTGGGATATAGACGATCCAATCTGGGATCTGTTCTTTAAGATTTTATTCTATAAGGTTAAGGAAGTGCTTATTATTATTATAACGTACACGCTATCTTTAAAGCAGCCGGTGTAGGACACGATGGGACGTCTTAAGTTACAGTTAAGCTCTTTAGATACGCTAATTAAGTCGCGATATTTAAATCCCCCTTTAACATTAAGCAGTAAGTAAAGTTTTAACTTAGGGAAACTTAATAATAGCCTAGTTTAAAGTAAGGTTTATAAAAGGGTACTGCAAGACTTAAAATCAGGTAACCCAGTAAGTTAAATAAAGATATTGTAAGCTATTACAGGTATTACTAAAAGGGGTTTAAAGACAGTTATATTTAGCTAAACATTAAAATAACTTAATACCTACTATTATAAAACAGGAAAGTAGTGAAAGCAGTAACAATACATATATAGGTTTATTTTATTACAATCTTAATTAGAGTGCAGGTTCTTAAGCCACTTCTAATTACCTTGTCTAACATTCCCTTCTGCGGAATTGGAAATTTAAGTGCTAGGCTGCGGCCCACTTATGTGATTACTACTTAAAATTTCCCAGATGCCCCCGTGTCTTTCATTTTTACTTCCCCATCGGCCATTTTCTACCCCCCTTTACCTATTACACGTTCTGTCTCGTGCGACACCCCCTGTTCCGACTGTAAAGGGGAGGTCTAACGTCAACAACGCAATTCGCTCTAAGACTTTCCACCCCAGCGACAGTGGCACCGGCCCACGCCAAATGGACATCGTTCTGGCTCAAACTAGACGGTGTAGGATGCACGTTGGCGGGACAGCCGGATCAAGTCCAGGGCGCCAACTGTGGTGAATCCGCATAACTTTACACAGGGTAAGTAAGCTAACTTGGAGGAGTCTGTTCTGTGAATAAATATTTATTAAGGATTTCCCTCTCCCTCTCCCTCTTCCCTACCTCTCCATCAACTCCTCACTCATCTCACCTGCATAACTGCCTATTCCACTGTTCCACCGTCTTGGAATATGAATGATGTCTTAAACTTACCATCAGACTATAAGCAGCCTGCTGCCCTTAACATAACTGTAAGTATCGGGAGATGTGTTGGAGGCGCCGGCATGCTTATGTATATTAGGATAGGAATACGACGACGGCGATAGCGATAACGACTCGGCCTTAAGGCTTAAGGCCACCTTAACTATATCCCTAAGCTCGTCCATCTTTAAATATCGCAAGATCCATAGTCGACTGTTTAAAAACCTTAATAGCGACTATTAGTATATTACTCTCACCACACCCCCAAATCTAGCACTTACCCCATTCACTAAGCTGCCTACTGATGAGAAACATAACAATGTCCGCGATATGGCGCATGAAATGATGCTCCAGTTAACTGGGAGGAGGCTCTTTCATATACCTATCGGTAAGAGCGACCAATGTGTCCTAGATGTTAGCACAGGCACGGGCATCTGGGCTATAAATGTTGCCGATGAAAACACCTCATTTTCAATAGTTAGCACTGATCTGTCCCCGTCCCAACCCAAGTGGGTGCCACCTAACTGTAGATTCGAAATTGAAGATGCCTCTAAGGATAAATGGACCTTCAAAGAAAATACTTTTCACTTCATCCATATTCGTTTTTTTATAATACATTCTCCATTCTATTATTTCCCCCGGCACAAAAGGAACTTAAAACTAACCTACCCAGGGCGCTCTTTCTAAACCCTAATGGCGCTCCGTGCTCAGAAATGCCTACCGCTACCTCAAGCCTGGCGGCTGGATTAAGCACACCGAAATCACAGCTAAGATTATCTCAAATAACGGCACAATCCCTCCCACTAGAGTTTACAACTGGTGGAACAACTTTTTTACAAAGGCTGGCAAAAGAACGGGCAAAACGTTCAACTTTACAAGCAAACAGAATGCAGCCTAGATAAAGGAGACGGGCTTCAAAGAAGTTAACATTAAGGAGTTCAAGGTCCCAATTAGCCCATAAGCAAAGGACAGCACGTTAAAGAGTGTAGGCGGATTAAACAACTTAATCTATAAGCAGGCGATAGACAGGGTTAATTTACAGCTAAGGACTTCTATACTCTTAAACAGTTTTACTAAGATGCAGGTAATATTTAGGATAACAAAGCAGGCGTTACAGGATAAGAATAGTCAAATGTACTATCCTTAATACGTTATTACACTTCCCCTAAACTAAGGTGCTGACTTCCACAGGACACTAACGTTCGATAACAGTTCAACTACATAGGCACAGAAACCACTTACAGCAGCAACTAAGGCTCCTCCAATGGGCTAATCACAGTGAGGTACCAATTGTTAGCTTCAGATAGACCTAATGTTAATATTTTTATAAAGATAGGGGATTGGGTGTAGGTGGGGTAGCGGTGGTTTAACCAGGGATTTTACTCTGTAGCTGAGACTATTAAGTAGCGGGTCTATAGGGCGCGAATAAAGGTGTTTCCAGGTCTTTAGCAGCGAAAGCTTAACCTTAATATCTTAACAATGTTGCATAGTGCATATGTATTACGTAAAGGTGATGGCTGTGGGCAGCTAGTATGCTTTAGTGGCTTGACTAGAGGTTATGCAACCAACCGTATATACGTTACAGCAAGTGGGATTATGTTAAACAACCTCCCCAAGGAACCCCCAGAAGGAGGGCGTTCGTTAGCGCGTCTTATAAGATATCGCAAATCACACCCACATTATCTATGCCATTCTAAATTCACAGGGAGCTCCAATCTGCCAATAAAGCAAATCTGTCAGCTTACCGCTGCTAGCGGACGCCTCCCCCTAGTGGTGCAGCAGGGGTGGCGGTAGTGGCGCCTCCTAAAGAAGCATGATATTACAAATCGCCACCGCAACGCGGCTTTAAAAACCCCCTTCTCCCACCCCATCATTAAGCCAGGACACTGCTCTCTAACGCCCAACACGCCAGTGGCCGCTATCACACCACCCCGGTTATAAAGCGCGTTAAGCTTTATTTCCTCTTCTAACAGGCTTATTCGTTATATATCTCGCTATCAAATCTCATCAACAGCACCACCATCA
>Ga0247758_1000137_pt1 | contig 58656 bp, 51 predicted proteins | sample UWRJL156409C4_FD_180950 | JGI IMG/M metagenome (GOLD analysis project Ga0247758, IMG submission 180950) | Plant litter microbial communities from Arlington Agricultural Research Station in Wisconsin, United States - UWRJ-L156-409C-4 | ecosystem: Environmental > Terrestrial > Plant litter >... | reverse complement strand
GGAAGCCGGGGGTCGCGGTGATCGCCGAGCCGTCCGCCTTCTTCAGGTTGCGCAGCGCGACGATGTAGCGCTGGCCCTCCTGCCAGTTCTTGCCGGGCCGGATGATCAGCGACGTGTTCGCGGCCGAGCCGGCCGAGCTGTCCAGCTCCGCCCAGATCAGCTGGCGGGCGCCGGTCGTGGCGTTGATGACCACGACGGGCTGGTCGGCCCGGGCGTAGTCGCCCATGTTGGTGATCGGGACGATGCCGCTCTGGTCGAACGCCGCCTGGCTGTCGAGGCCGGGCACGGTCGCCGTGATCGACTGGCCGGGGCTGAAGCCGTCGTTGCGGTTCCACTCCTCCGGCTTGATGCGCACGCCGTTCTTGTCGGCGGGCATGGCCGCTTCCTCGAAGTTGATGCGCAGGCCCGTGGCCGACGTCGCGTCCGGGCGCGTGAAGTAGTTGTTGGGGAACGGCAGCATGCAGCGCGTCGGGTCGATCGGGTCGCACTTGGTGACGGCCGCGGGCGGCGTCACGGTGCAGCCCGGCCCGGTCCACTTGACCGCCAGCGAGGCGTTGACCTTCTTGGTGACCTTCTTCGTGCGCGAGCCCTTCTTGGGCACGGCGAAGGACGACGTCACCTTGAGCGGGACGTTGCCGTTGCCGCAGGCCTCGAACTTCGCGCGGCCGGCCGCGCTGAGCTTGAAGGTGGTGGTGATCGTGCCGCGCTTCTTGAAGTTGACGGTGCGGGCCTTGCCGGTGAGCCCGCCGGCCACGGCGACGCTGACCTTGACGGCCCGGTCGGCCTTGACCTTCACCTGGATGCCGGTCAGGAGCACGCGATCGCGCTTGTTGACCCCGAGCAGCATGCTGACCTTCGCCGCCTTGGGCAGGGGCTTCTTCTTGCTCTTGCTCGCCGCGGCGGCGTCCGACGCCAGCCCCACGGAGAACAGCGCGAGCACCATCCCCAGCACCCCGATGCACCGCATCGCCATGCCGCCGGATGGACGACCTACCGCTTGACCGCTGAACACAGCATCTCCTCGTGAATCTGGACCGGAGGCCCCGCGAACGACGGCGGGGCCGGAAACATGGACGAGACGCTCTCACAACCCGAGGCCCCGTGCGCTACCCCCGAACGGTAGCTCGCGGCGCGGCCACTTACATCGTGACCGGCCTGAACGGGCGTCCAATAGCGTTGTGACCGGTCCCCAGGGGCGGGGACCGGACGGGTGCCGGCGGGAGCCGGACGGGCGGTCGGGCCGCTAGGCCATCGCCTGGCGGATGACCGGCCGCTTGGCCGCCCCCGCCTCGTCCAGCCGCCGCACCGGGGTGGTGTACGGCGCATTGCGCGCGATCTCGGGATCGTCCTTGGCCTCACGCAGGATCGCCGCGATGGCGTCCGCGAAGGCGTCCAGCGTCTCCTTCGTCTCGGTCTCGGTGGGCTCCACCAGGAGCGCCTCCTCGACGAGCAGCGGGAAGTACACCGTCGGCGGGTGGAAACCGTGGTCGAGCAGGCGCTTGGCCAGGTCGAGCGTGCGGATCCCCAGCTCCTTCTTCATGACCGAGCCGTCGAGGACGAACTCGTGCATGCACCGCTCGCCGAAGGCCAGCGGCAGGTACTCGCCGATGCCCTCCCGCTTGAGGCGGGCCAGCAGGTAGTTGGCGTTGAGGACCGCCGTCTCCGACGCGTCCTGCAGTCCCTCGGACCCGAGCGAGCAGATGTACGCGTAGGAGCGCACGAAGCAGCCGTAGTTGCCCTGGAAGCCGCGGAGCTTGCCGATCGACTTCTCGCGGTCCTCGACGAGGTCGAAGACCGGCCCCTCGGCCGTGTCCTTGCGGGTGATGACCGGGGACGGCAGGTACGGCGAGATGCGGTCGGACACCGCGATCGGGCCGGACCCGGGGCCGCCGCCGCCGTGCGGCTGCGTGAAGGTCTTGTGGAGGTTGTAGTGGACGATGTCGAAGCCCATGTCGCCCGGGCGCGTGCGGCCCATCACGGCGTTGAGGTTCGCCCCGTCGTAGTACAGGGTGGCGCCAACGCTGTGGACCAGCTTGGCGATCTCCTGGATGTTCGGGTCGAAGATGCCCAGCGTGTTGGGGTTGGTGAGCATCAGGCAGGCGATGTCGTCCGTGATCTTCGTCTTCAGATCGTCGATGTCGACGCCGCCGTCGTCGTTGGTGCCGACCTTGACGACCTCGTAGCCCGCCATCGTCACCGTCGCCGGGTTGGTCCCGTGCGCGGTGTCGGGGGTGAGGATCTTGTGGCGGTGCTCGCCGCGATCCTCGTGGTAGGCGCGGGTCAGCAGCAGCCCGGCCAGCTCGCCGTGGGATCCGGCCGACGGCTGCAGCGACACGTGCGGCAGGCCGGCGACCTCGCCGAGGGCCCGCTCCAGGTTGTGCATCAGCTCCAGCGCACCCTGGGCCCGGCTCGGGTCCTGCAACGGGTGCAGGCGCGCGTGGCCCGGCAGTGCCGTGACCCGCTCGTGCAGGCGCGGGTTGTGCTTCATCGTGCAGGAGCCGAGCGGGTAGAAGCCCGAGTCCAGGTCGAAGTTGCGCTTGCTCAGGTTGACGTAGTGGCGGACCAGCTCCGGCTCGCTCACCTGCGGCAGGCGCGGCTGCTCCTTGCGGCGCAGATGCTCCGGCAGCAGGTCGTCGCGCACGGGCACGTCGGTCGCGGGGCACTGGAAGGCCCGGCGGCCGGCGGCGCCCTTCTCGAAGATCGTCTCGACCTTGGCGCGCTGCATCGGCGTGGCTCCCGCGGCGCTGATCGGGATGTCGTGGTGCAGCGGCTCGTGCTCGATGCCCGGGTCGGCGTGCAGGTGGTTGTCGTCGATCGCGTGCGGGCTCATGCGGTCGCTCCGCTCGTGGGGGCGGCGGCTCGCTCGGCGGCGACGGCCGCCTCGAGGATCAGGGCCAGCCGGTCGATGTGGGCCTTGGTGCGCTGCTCGGTGATCGCCACCAGCAGGCCGGTGGGATGGTCGTCGTAGACGCGGCCGAGCGCGAAGCCCGGGTTGACGCCGGCGGCGGCGCAGCGGTCGATGACCCGCTTGACGCCGTCGACCCCGTCCACGTCCAGCGTGACCGCGAACTCGCGGACCACCGGCTGGTCGTGCAGCGCGCTGACGCCGTCCAGCGCGGTGAGCGCGTCCCGCGCGTAGGCCGTGCGCTGCAGCAGCAGCTCGCCCAGCTCGACGAGGCCGTCGCGGCCCAGCCAGCTCAGGTAGACGACGCCCGCGAGCGCGTTGAGCGCCTGCGACGTGCAGATGTTCGACGTGGCCTTCTCGCGGCGGATGTGCTGCTCGCGCGTCTGCAGCGTCAGCACGAAGCCGCGCCGGCCGTCGACGTCCTTGGTCTCCCCCGCGATGCGGCCCGGCATGCGCCGGATGTACGCCTCCGTCGCGGCGAAGAACCCAAAGCTGGGGCCGCCGAAGTCGAGCCGGTTGCCCAGCGTCTGCCCCTCGCCGACCGCGACGTCCACGCCGCACTCGCCCGGCGACGCCAGGACGCCGAGCGGGATCGGATCGTAGGAGCCGACGACGACGAGCTTGTCGCCCCCGGCGTCGTCGGCCTTGGCCGCAGCCGACAGCGCGGCCGCGTCCTCGATCGCCCCGAGGAAGTTGGGCTGCTGGAAGAAGGCGGCGGCCGTGTCGCCGTCGATCGCCTCGGCCCACGCGGCGGCGTCGGTGACGCCCCCGGCGAGCGGCACCTCGACGACCTCCATGCCGTACCCGACGGCCAGCGTCTCGACGGTCTGGCGGCTGTGCGGGTGCAGGCCGGCGGAGACGACGAGGCGCTTGCGCCCGTTGGCGAGCTTGGCCAGGTACGCGGCGGCGCCGACGGCGCTGGGCCCCTCGTACACCGACGCGTTGGAGACGGGCAGGCCGGTCAGCTCGCTGATCGCGGTCTGGTACTCGAACATCACCTGCAGCCCGCCCTGACTGATCTCCGGCTGGTACGGCGTGTAGGGAGTGAGGAACTCCGAACGGCCGAGCAGCATGTCGATGACCGCCGGCACGTAATGGTCGTACATCCCCGCCCCGAGGAACGTCAGCTCGTCCTCGGCCGAGACGTTGCGCCGCGCGAGGTCGAGCAGGTGCCCGTAGACGTCCTGCTCGGTCTGCCCGGCGGGCAGGTCGAGGGGACGCCCGAGCCGGACGGCTTCCGGGATCGGGGCGAACAGGTCGTCGATCGACGCGACGCCGATCTCCTCGAGCATCTCGCGGAGGTCGTCGGGCGTGGTGGCGGTGTACTGGGTCACAACGGGCCCTTTCGAAAAGGGGTTCTGTACGGGTTAGGAGAGCGTCGCGACGTACGCGTCGCGTGCGAGGAGCCCGTCGACCTCGGAGGGATCGGACAGGCGCACCTTGACCATCCACCCGGCGTCGTAGGGATCCTCGTTGATGGCCTCGGGCGTGTCGCCGAGCGCCTCGTTGACCTCGACGATCTCGCCGGAGAGCGGCGCGTAGACGTCGGAGACGGCCTTGACCGACTCGACCTCGGCGTAGGCCTCGCCCTTCGTGACGGTGCTGCCGACCGCGGGCGGGTCGAAGAAGACGACCTCGCCGAGCGCGTCCTGGGCGAACCAGGTCACGCCGAACGTGGCGACGTCCCCGTCGATCCTCGCCCAGTCGTGCTCGGCGTAATACAGCAGTTCTTCTGGATAGCTGGCGTCGGCCATGCGGATCTCCTCGATCGTCCCCGGATGCGGGGACTATTGGTCCTTGCGCAGGAGCGGCTTGGCGGCGACGACCGCTTCCCGCTCCTTGCCGCGAACGTCGATGGTCAGCGGCGTCCCGACCGCGGCGCGCTCGGCCGGCACGTAGGCCATGCCGATCCCGATGCCGAGGCTGGGCGACATCGTCCCGCTCGTCACCTCACCCCCGCCCACGACGGCGTTGCCCTGCCGCGGGATGCCGGCGCCGGTCAGCGTGAACGCCACCAGCCGCTCGGTCGGGCCCGCGTCGCGCACGGCGCGGACGGCGTCCGAGCCGACGAAGCCCGTGTCCTCCTTGCAGGCCCAGCCGAGTCCGGCCTCGATCGGGCCGCGGGACTCCATCAGGTCGTTGCCGTAGAGGTGGTAGCAGACCTCCAGGCGCAGGGTGTCGCGCGCGGCCAGGCCGGCGGGCGTCGCGCCACGGCGCACGAGCTCCTCCCACAGGGCGGGGGCGTCGTCGGGGGCGCACAGGATCTCGACCCCGTCCTCCCCCGTGTAGCCCGTGCCGCAGACCAGGACGCCCCGGCCGCCGAGGTGGCGCCAGGCCACCGTGAAGCGCTCGGGGAGCGGCTGGTCGGCGATCCGCTGGACGATCTCGCGGGCCTGCGGGCCCTGGACGGCGATCATCGCGAAGTTGTCGGCCACGTCGGTGACGGTGACGTCGAAGCCCTCGGTGTGCGCCGCGAACCAGGCGAAGTCCTTGGCGTGGTTGGCCGCGTTGGTGACGGTCAGGTACCGGTCGGGCTCGAGGCGGTACGTGAAGAGGTCGTCCAGCACCCCGCCGTCCTCGCGGCACAGCACCGAGTACTGGGCGCCGCCGACGGCGATCTTCTCGACGTCGTTGGAGAGCAGGTGCTGCAGGTAGGCCGCGGCGTCCGGGCCGGTCGTCTCGATCTCGCCCATGTGCGAGACGTCGAAGATCCCGGCGCCCGAGCGGACGGCCAGGTGCTCCTCGCGGATGCCGGCGTACTGGACCGGCATCTCCCATCCGGCGAAGGGAACGAGCTTGCCCCCGGCGGCGACGTGGGTGTCGAACAGCGAGGTCCGGCGGAGGGTTTCGGGGGCGGCTTCCACGAGCCCGGAGGCTAGCAGTGGGAGGTGCTCTGCCCCGGTGCGGCAGGGATATCTGTGCCGCCGCGGAGCACGGGCCACCGGACCGCACGCCGTCCGGTCAGGGACGGGCCAGCCGGGACCCGATCCCCTCGCCGTGGCGCGTCATGAGGGCCAGCGGGGCGATCATCGCCTTGACGAGCACGCCGCGGGCACGGCCGTGGCGGGCGGCGACCCGCGGGCCGAGCGCGGCGGCCAGGGCCGTGAGGCCGGGCAGCGGGCGCACGAACAGGTCGATCCGGACGATCAGGCCCGCGTCGTCCAGGGTGATCAGCAGCGCCTCCTCGATCCGGGTCCGCCCCACCCGGCCGCTGGCCTGCAGCAGCCGCGTGCGGTCGTCGCCCACGTCGGCGTGGTTGCGACGATCGTGCACGACGGCGAACACGTCCTCCATCACGTCGCGGAGCTGCGCGTGCCCCCGGAAGACGAAGCGGTCGGTGATCGGCGAGGACAGGACGACGTCGGGCGCCAGGCAGGCGACGAGCGCGTCGACGTCCCCCGCCTCCACGGCGGCGCGGTAGGCGGCGGTGGGCGTGGCTCCGAGAGGGTCGTCGGTCATCTCTTGGACGCTACGCATGAGATCCGGCATCCTCAAGACCCATGGAGCACGAATCTTCCGACGTTCTTCATCACCAAGCTCTGAACGACATCGCACGGCGGTTGCGCGCCGATCTCCCGGACCTGGTCGACGAGACCGAGGCGCGACTGCACCGCGAGCAGCCCGAGGTGATCGCCCGCATCGACTCCGCGCTGCTGCGCGAGGCCATCGCCGCGACGCACCTGGGCTACGCCGCGCTGCTGGAGGGGCCCGGCGCAGGAGACGGCGGACCGGACGGGCCCCGCCACGTGGCCTTCGCCGCGGCCGCGGCGGGGGCGGGGGTCGGCCTCGACGCCCTGCTCGCCGGGTACCGGGCCGGCGCCCAGGTCGGCTGGGCCCACGTCGAGCGTTACGTGGCCGAGGGCGCGGTCCCCAGCGGAGCCGTGATGGCGGCCGCCACCACGTCCCTGCGCTACGTGGACGTGCTCACCGCCGACTCGTTCGCCGGGTTCGCCCGCCAGGCCGAGGCCGCGGGCGGCGCGCGAGCGCGGGAGCGCCAGGCGCTGCTCGCCGCGCTGCTCGGCGGCGAGGGTGACGAGACGCTCGCCCCGCTGGCGGCGGCGGCGCGCTGGCCGGTGCCCGAGCGGCTGGCCGTCGCGGTGCTGCTCGGTCCGGCTCGGGGCGCCGAGCCCGACGGGGACGCGGTGCTGCTGGGCCTCGGGGACGGCGCCAACGTGGCCGTGGTCGCCGAGGCCGGCACGGCGGAGCTGCTGGCGACCGGGGCGGCGCTGGCCCTCGGGCCGCCCGTGCCCGCGCGGCAGGCGGCGCTCTCCCTGGCCCGGGCCCGCCGGCTCGCCGCGCTGGTGGTGGCCGGGCACCTGCCCGCGGGCCGGGCGCTGCGCTGGGAGGACCACCTGGCCGCGCTCGTCGTCCACGCCGACGCGGCGGCCGGAGAGGCCTTGGGCGCCGCACGGCTGGCGCCCCTGGACGGCCTGCCGGCGGCCCGGCGCACGCTGCTCGCCGAGACGCTCGCGGCGTGGCTGGACCATCCGGGACGGCCGACCGAGATCGCGGCCGCGCTGCACCTGCATCCCCAGACCGTGCGCTACCGGCTGGGGCGGCTGCGCGAGCGGTTCGGGGACGCGCTGGACGACCCGGCCGCGCGGTTCGAGCTGGCGCTCGCCCTGCGCGCGGCGGGCTGAGTGTCGCTCAGTGGTTGCCGGGCAACCACGGGGCGACACTCACCGCCGGAAGACGGCTAGCGCAGGAACGGCGGGATGTCGATGTCGTCGTCGCTGATCTCGAGCGAGGAGCGCTGACGGTCGTCGACGCGCGGGTTGCGGTCCCGCGGCTCGCGGGGCAGCGAGCTGTCGGAGGAGCGCGGCGGGCGCGACTCGCGACCGGCGCCCCGCTCCGGCGTGGCCGCGGCACGGACGCGCGGCGGGCGCTTGGCGTCGAAGCCCGTGGCGATGACCGTGACCATCACGTCGTCGCCGATGTCCTCGTCCAGGACGGTGCCGAAGATGATGTTGGCGTTGGGATCCGCGGCGGCCTGGACGATCTCGGCCGCCTCGTTGACCTCGAACAGGCCGAGGTCGGCGCTGCCCGTGATGCTGAGCAGGATGCCGGTGGCGCCCTGGACGGAGTCCTCCAGCAGCGGGCTGGAGATGGCCATCTTGGCGGCGTCGGCGGCGCGGTGCTCGCCGTTGGCGCGGCCCATGCCCATGAGCGCGGAGCCCGCGTCGGACATGACCGTCCGCACGTCGGCGAAGTCGAGGTTGATCAGGCCGGGGATCGTGATGAGGTCCGTGATGCCCTGGACGCCCTGGCGCAGGACGTTGTCGGCCTCGCGGAACGCGTCGAGGATCGTCGTGCGGCGCTCGACCATCCCCAGGAGCTTCTCGTTCGGGATGACGATGAGCGTGTCCACCACGTCGCGCAGGCGGGCGATGCCCTCCTCCGCCGACCGGGTGCGCTGCGTGCCCTCGAACTCGAACGGCTTGGTGACGACGCCCACGGTGAGCGCACCGATCTCGTTCTTGGCGATCTCGGCGATCACGGGAGCCGCACCGGTGCCGGTGCCGCCACCCTCGCCCGCGGTGACGAACACCATGTCGGCGCCCTTGAGCGCCTCCTTGATCGCGTCACGCGACTCGGCGGCCGCGCCGAAGCCCACGTCCGGGTCGGCGCCGGCGCCGAGGCCCTTCGTGAGCTCGTGCCCGATGTTGAGCTTGATGTCGGCGTCGCACATCTGGAGCGCCTGGGCGTCCGTGTTCGCCGCGATGAACTCGACGCCGCGCAGGCCGGCGTCGACCATGCGGTTGACGGCGTTGGTTCCGCCTCCACCGACGCCGACGACCTTGATGACCGCGAGATAGCTGCCGCTTGATTCCATGAGAGAGTGTCCGACCCTGGAGATGGCGTTGAGAGTTTTCGGGCGGTCCGCGCCCAGGGGGAACACGGTCACCGTATGACCGCATGGTCGCAGATGTCAACGACCTGGACGGAACGCAAGTTCCGTTGCACGGAGAGGGGTCTCGACTTCAGGTCGAGATTCGCGGGGTCGGGGACCCTCAAGCTGTAGTCGAGCGTTGCCTGGGGCCTAGAGGCCCGAGCCGTCTCCCGAATCGTCGTAGGAGGAGGGGTCGCCCGAGCCGTCGTCCGTGCCGTCGTCGGAGGTCACGCCGCTGCCGTCGTCGGTCCCGTCGTCCACCGCCGGGTCCGAGCCGTCGTCGGTGACCGCACCGTCCGCGGAGTCCACGCCGAGCCCCGAAGCGAAGCCCCCGGCCGCGGGCCGCTCGGGCACCCGCAGGTCGACGTACGTGGCCCCCGCGGAGGCCGGATCGGCGAGCACGCGCTTGAGCGCGACCCACTGGTCGGCCGCCTCCTCACCCGTGCCGAAGTAGGCGACGGCGTCACCGTCGCGCAGCTTGACCTCCACCCCGTGGGCGCCGTGCTGGATGTGGACGACGCCGGCCCGCTGGGCCGCGGTGGCCGCGGCCAGCACGCGGATCTCGTCCCGCACGGCGGTCTCGGTGACCGTCCCGCCGACCGGGGTGCGGTTGGTGGCCAGCGGCGGCACGTCCTTGGCGATCGTCCCCTCCAGCACCGTGCCGTCGGCGGCCACGGGGACGTCCTTGCCCCCCATCACCAGGGTGGCCACGGGGGTGTGCTCGTGGACGACCACGTCGACCCCGTGGGGGAACTTCGTGCGGACCTCGACCGACTTGACGATGGGGTACGGGGCGACCGCCGCGCGGATGGCGGCCGGGTCGAAGTCCATGGTCGTCATCTGCTTGGCCGCGTTCTCGATCGCGTGCTCGACCGCGCGGCTGGTGGAGCCGGTCGCACCGGTGATCGTCACCTTCTCGACGCCGACCAGCGAGGAGTCCCGCAGCCACAGGTACCCGCCGCCCAGGAGCAGCGCGACCGCGAGCGCGAGGACGATCCAGCCGGTCCGCGGTCGGATGCGCCGGACCCGGGCGGGACGGGCGGACTTCTTCGGCAGGGCGGCGCTGGACGTGGCCATCCAGGCGGCCTTCGACGCGCGCGCCCCGGTTCCTCCCCGGCGGCAGTCAGACGTTCTCCAAGTTGTTGCCACCTGTCGGCAACAACTTGGAGAAGGTGCGGCGCTGGGTCAGACGACCAGGGCGCGGCCCAGCGAATCCACGTTGCCGGCGCCGAGCACGAGCACGAGGTCATCGGGGCGCAGGCGGGGCTCCATCACGCGGCGCGCGTCGTCCAGGTCCGGCAGCCAGTAGACGGTCTTGCCGGGCGCGGCGTCCAGGACGGCCCCCGCCACGGTGCGTCCGTCGATCCCCGGGAAGTCCTCGGCCCGCTCGCGCGCCGGGTACACGTCGAGCACCGCGACCACGTCGGCCAGCGCCAGCGCCTCGCCGAACCGGTGGGCCAGCATCTGCGTGCGGGAGAAGAGGTGCGGCTGGAAGATCGCCACCAGCCGGCCGGGCCGCAGCGTGCGGGCGGCGCGCAGCGTGGCCGCGACCTCCGTCGGATGGTGGGCGTAGTCGTCGACCACGCGGGCGCCCGAGGCGGCGTGCCCCAGGGACTCGAAGCGCCGGCCCGCGCCCTGGAAGTCGGCCAGGGCGGCGACCGCACGGTCCAGGTCGGCCCCGGCCAGGCGGCAGGCCTCCAGCGCCGCGGCGGCGTTGCGCGCGTTGTGGGCGCCCGGCACGCCGAGCACGACCTCGTGACCGCGCCAGGCGAACCGCGAGCCGTCCGGGCCCAGCTCGGGCTCGGGCACGTCGAAGGGGATCGTCTCGCCGTCCACACCGTTGCGCAGGGCGAGCACGTCAGGCCGGTCCCACAGGATCGCCTGCGGCGCGCCGTGCAGGAACGTGCGGAACACGTCGCGCACCTCCTCCAGCGAGCCGTACGTGGCGTGATGGTCGAGCTCCACGTTGGTGACGACGGCGACCTCGGTGTCCAGGGCGAGCATCGAGCGGTCGGACTCGTCGGCCTCGACCACCAGCCAGTCCCCCGTCCCCCACTCCGCGTGGCGACCGGTGGCGCGCAGGGCGCCGCCGATGAGGTAGCCGGGATCCATCCCCGCGCCGCGCAGGGCGTGGGCGGTCATCGCGGTGGTGGTCGTCTTACCGTGGGCGCCGGCGATGGAGATCGTGCGGCGCAGCGCGCTCAGCTCGTGCAGCAGGTCCGACCGCGGGTGGACGACGAGGCCGCGCTCCCGGGCGACGACGACCTCCGGGTTGTCGGCCGGCACCGCCGTGGAGACGATCAGCTCGACGCCGTCGCCCGCGGGGACGTTCCCGGCCGCGTGGCCCGCGACCGCGTCGATGCCCTCGTCGCGCAGGCGCAGCAGCGCGGGCGACTCGGCCCGGTCGGAGCCGGTGACCGAGGCGCCGAGCTGGGCGGCGACGTGGGCCCACCCGCTCATGCCGGCGCCGCCGATCCCCACGAAATGCAGGGCGCGGCCGTTCCAGGGTCGTTCTTCGGGCATGGGCGGTGAGGTTATGGGACGAACGGGCTCACTCGCGGGTCGGCCTTCCGGGACGAACGGTCAGGCGGGCCGCGTCGCCACGCCGAGCACCGCGGGCCGGACGATCGCCGGCGCCTTGGGGAAGCGCACGTGCTCGACCTCCCCCACGTCCAGGCCCGAGGCGCCGAGCGTGGCAACCGTCGGGCGGTTGCACCGGCAGCCGTGCCCGTACCGTTTCCACACGGGATCCCACCGGTCCTGCCAGCGGGCCAGGCCGGGATCCTCGGCGCGGACGTGCTCCAGGAAGAGCAGCCGCCCGCCAGGCGCGAGCACCCGCTCGATCTCCGCCACCGCCGCGCGCGGATCCTCCACCGTGCAGAGGACCAGCGCGCTGACCACGGTGTCGACGCTGCCGTCCGCGACCGGGATCGCCTCGGCCGGGGAGACCAGGACGGTCGCCCCGTGGGCCGCGGCACGCGGGCGCAGGCGCTGGGCCATCGGCTCCTCGGGCTCGCACAGGGTCAGCGACGTCAGCCCCGCCGGGTAGTGGTCGAGGTTCAACCCGGTCCCGGCGCCGATCTCCAGCGTGCGCCCGGAGGCCTGGGCCAGGAGCCGCGCGCGCATCGCGGCCAGCCCGGCCTCCTCGGCGGCGGCCAGCGCGGCGTCGTAGTACCGGGCGAAGATCCGTCCCCAGAGACTCATGAAGCCCTCCTCCCGCCGGCCGCGGCGGCCAGCACCTCGTCGGCGATCGCCCGGGCCGCATGGGGCCGGGCCAGTCCGGTGGAGGCCAGCCGCATGCCGGCCAGCCGCTCCTCGTCGCCGAGCAGGGCGTCGACCTCGAGCCCGAGCCGCTCGGCGGTCAGCGCGTCGTCGGCGATGACCACCGCCGCGCCACCGCGCTCCATCCAGCGGGCGTTGGCCGTCTGGTGGTCGCCGGCGGCGTGCGGGTACGGGACGAGGATCGCCGGCACGCCGTGGGCGGCGATCTCGGCCACCGAGCCGCCCGAACGGGCCACCGTCAGGTCGGCTGCGGCCAGCGCCTCGCCGAACGGGGAGATGTAGGCGCGCAGGTCGTAGCCGGGGCTCCTCACGCGGTCGCGCAGGCCGGGCTCGTCGCGGGTCCCCGCCGAATGCAGGACGCGGAACGACACCTCCGCGAACGCCTCCACGGCCGCCTCGTTGATCGACCGGGCGCCGAGCGAGCCGCCGAACACCAGCACGCAGCGCTCGTCCTCCTCCAGGCCGAACGCCGCGCGCGCCGCCGCGCGGTCGGTGAACGGCGGCGGGATCGGACGCCCGGTGACGAGGTACCGCTCCCCCTCGCGTCCGTCGATCGGGAAGGCGAGGCAGACCCGCGCGGCGAAGCGCGCCAGGACCCGGTTGGTGATGCCCAGATGGCTGTCGGCCTCGGTGAGCACGAGCGGGACGTGCGTCCGCACCGCCGCGGCACCCACGGGCCCGGCCACGTAGCCGCCCCCGCCCATCACCGCGTCGGGGGCCAGATCCTTCAGGAGCCGCTTGGCGGTGCGCACGGCCTTGGCCGCCTTGCCGGCGGCGCGCAGGGCGTGGAGCGGGTTGGAGCGGCTGAGCCCCTCGACCTCGATCCGGTGCAGCGGGTAGCCGGCCTCGGGGACCAGCGTCGCCTCGGCGCGATCGCCGCCGACGAAGACGACCTCGGCGCCGTCAGCTCGCAGCTCGTCGGCCACCGCCAGGGCGGGCACGACGTGGCCCGCTGTCCCTCCGGCGGCTATCACGATTCGGGTCATCGGCTACGGCTCTCGGTCGGGTGGCGCGGGGACGGTCCGGGACGGCGCGCACGTGCACCGTCGCCCCGGAGGCCACATTCAACAGCAGGCCCATGACCGCCAGCAGCACGATCAGGCTCGTGCCGCCGTAGGAGATGAACGGGAGCGGCACGCCGGTGAGCGGCGCCAGCCCCAGCACCGTGAAGATGTTCAGCGTCGCCTGGGCCAGCACCAGGCAGGTGAGGCCGGTGGCGACGAGCTTGGCGTACTCCCCCTGGGCGTTGCGGGCGATGCGCAGCCCGGCGTAGGCGACGAGCCCGTAGAGCGTGAGCAGGACGACGACGCCGAGCACGCCGAGCTCCTCGCCGATGATCGCCAGGATGAAGTCCGTGTGGGCCTCGGGGAGGTAGAAGAGCTTGGACGTCCCCTGGCCGATCCCCTTGCCGGTGAGGCCGCCGGAGCCCATCGCGATCAGGCCCTGGACGGACTGGAAGCCGTCGCCGGTCGCGTGCTTCCACGGGTCCAGGAAGGCGGTGAGCCGGGCGCGGCGGTACGGCTCCATCATCGCGAAGAGGAGGACCAGGCCGGCGCCGATGCCGCCGCCGGTGGCCAGCCACCGCCAGGGGATCCCGGCGGCCACGAGCATCGCCGTGACCGTGAAGGAGATGACCAGCGCGGTGCCGAGGTCGGGTTGGGTGGCGACGAGCAGCGCCATGACCCCGCCCACGATGAGCAGCGGCATGATCTCTCGTGGATGGCGCGGGACGCCGGGCCGGCGGGCGAGCATCATCGCGCCGTAGAGGACGAGCGAGAGCTTCGCCAGCTCGGAGGGCTGGAAGGTGAGAGGACCGGCGCCGAGCCAGCGACGCGCGCCGTTGACGGTCACGCCGAGGCCGGGCATCCGGACCGCGACGAGGCAGGCGAAGGAGACGACGAGCAGCGGGATCGTGAAGCGGACGGCCAGGGCCAGGCCGCGCCGGGCGATCAGCCACATCCCGATCAGCCCGATCCCGCCGTACATGACGTACTTGACCAGGAAGCCGGTGCCGTCGCCCTTGCCGGCCAGGGCGGCGGGCGCCGAGGAGGCGGAGTAGACCATGACGGCGCCTCCCGCCAGCAGGCAGAGCACGACGGTCAACAGCAGTCGGTACTCGAGCGGCTGGGCGGCGCGCTTCACGGCGGCGGGGGCGCTGGCCATATCGAGGTGCCCTTCGCCGTGGGCCGGCCGAGTCCTCCCCGATCGGGCGCACTGATGACGCCCCGAAGACCCAGACCACCCGAACGATGTCGCAGGTATGCGCGTACAACACGCATACCTGCGACATCGTTCTTGGTGGGGCGGCGGCCGGGGTCGGTCAGTCGCCGTGGGTGAGGGCGCGGAAGGCGTCGCCGCGCGCCTCGAAGTTCGGGTACTGGTCGAACGAGGCGCAGGCCGGCGAGAGCAGGACGACCTCGCCCGGCTCGGCGGCCAGCCGCGCGGCCGACACCGCCTTGTCGAGCGTGCCGCAGTCCAGCAGGGGCACCGCCCCGTCGAGCGCGTCGTGCAGCAGCGGCGCGTCCTGCCCGATCAGGTAGACGCCGAGGACCCCGCCGCCCGTCACGGCCGCGCGCAGCGGCTTGAAGTCCTGGGCCTTGCCCTGCCCGCCGAGGATCAGGTGGATCGGCTGCTCGAACGCGGCGAGCGCCACGAGGGTCGCGCCGACATTGGTGGCCTTGCTGTCGTTGACGTAGGTGACGCCGCGCCACACCGCGACCTCCTCCAGCCGGTGACGCACCCCGGCGAACGTCATCAGCCCCCGGCGGACCGCGTCGACGTCGACGCCCATCGACAGACACGCCGCGGCGGCGGCCATCGCGTTCTCGCGGTTGTGCGCGCCGCGCAGGCCCAGCTCTTCGACGGCGAGCAGCGGCTCGTCGACCCACCACAGCTGCCCGGCGCGGTCGGCCAGGTCCGCGTCCAGCCCCTCCCCGAAGCAGATGCGTTTGGCGCAGCCGCCCAGGTCCTCGATGCCCGCGTCGAGTGGGGCCACCGCGACGTCGTCGTTGCCCTGCGCGGCGAACACCCGCAGCTTCGCGGCGAGGTAGTCGTCCATCGTCCCGTGCCGGTCCAGGTGGTCCTCGGCGACGTTGAGCAGCACGGCGACCTCGGGCGCGAACTCGCTGGTGTCCTCGAGCTGGAACGACGACGCCTCGCAGACCACGACGGTGCCGGGGCTCAGCGTGCCGACCAGCGAGGCCAGCGCGGTGCCGACGTTGCCCGCGACGACGGCGGGCAGCGCCGCCTCCCGGTGGATGTGGCCGATCCACTCCACCGTGGTCGTCTTGCCGTTGGTGCCGGTGACGGCGACGAACGGCTGGTCGGGCAGCAGCCGCCAGGCCAGCTCCAGCTCGCCGAGCACGGGGATGCCCTGGGCGCGGGCCGCGGCGATCACCGGGGCCTGCGCGGGGACGCCGGGGCTCTTGACGACGGCACGGGCGTGGGGCAGCAGGGCCAGGCCGTCCGCGCCGAGGTGGACCTCGACGCCCTCCGGCAGGTCGACGTCGGGGTGATCGGCGTCCACGCCGACCACCGTCTCCCCCCGCTCGTGCAGCACGCGCGCGGCGGCCACCCCGGAGCGGGCCAGGCCGACGACGAGCCACGGCCCCGCGGGCAGCGGCGGGCGCAGTCCGAGCGTCACGGTCAGCTCACGGACTGCTGGTAGATCGTGAAGCCGATCGCCGCGAAGACGACGGCCACGATCCAGAAGCGCAGGATGATCTTGGTCTCCGACCAGCCCTTGAGCTCGAAGTGGTGGTGGATCGGGGCCATCAGGAAGACGCGCTTGCGGAAGGTCTGGAACGAGAAGACCTGGATGATCACGCTGAGCGCCTCGATCACGAAGATGCCGCCGAGGATGATCAGCAGGATCTCCGTCTTGGTCATGATCGCCAGGCCCGCCACGGCACCACCGAGACCCAGTGATCCCGTGTCCCCCATGAAGATGGTGGCCGGGAACGCGTTGTACCAGAGGAACCCGATGCAGCCGCCGACCAGGCAGCCGCACAGCAGCGCCAGGTCCCGCTGCCCGGAGGTGATGAACGTGATCCCGAGGAAGGCGAGGAAGACGATCGCCGCCACGCCGGCCGCGAGGCCGTCGAGGCCGTCGGTGAGGTTGACGGCGTTGGTCGTGCCCGCCACCACCAGGTAGATCAGCACGGGGTAGAACACCCCGAGGTCCACCACGCCGTCGACCACCCGCAGCTTGAGGTCGTCGTTGAGCCCGGCCTTCTCGGTGGCGATCCACCACAGGACGAGCGAGATGAGCACGGTGACGATGAGCTTGGTCCGCCCGCGCAGGCCGAGCGAGCGGCGCTTCACGAGCTTCGTGTAGTCGTCGGCGAACCCGAGCAGCGCGGCGGCCATCGCGGCGCCGTACACCCCGATCGCCCGCCAGTCGTAGTCCGACAGGATCAGGAACGGGATGGAGATCGCCGTGAAGAAGATGATCCCGCCCATGGTCGGCGTGCCCGCCTTGACCTGGTGGCCGGCTGGTCCCTCCTCGCGAATGTGCTGGCCGAACGAGCGGACCTGCAGGAACTCGATGAAGCGCGGGCTGAGGAAGACGGTGATGAGCAGCGCGGCCGTGCTGGCGATGAGGACCTTGATCATGCGGACGGCCCCGGCGCGCTCGACGTGACGTCCGGCCCCGCGGACGAGGGCGGCGGGCGCCACGACGCCCGCAGGCGCTCGGAGACGACCTCCAGGCCGACGCCGCGCGACGCCTTCACGAGCACGGTGTCGCCGGGCTCCAGGTGCTGCGACAGCAGGTCGGCGGCCTCCCCGGCGTCGTCGGCGATGAGCACCGACCCCCCGAAGGGCGGCGCCATGTTGGCGGCCAGCGGACCGACGGTGACGAGCAGGTCGACCTCGCGGTAGCGCGCGTGGGCGCCGACCTCCGCGTGGAAGCGGCGCTCGTCGGGGCCCAGCTCGAGCATGTCCCCGAGGACCGCGACCAGGCGGCCCCCGTCCTCGCCCGCGGAGGCGCTCAGCTCGTCCAGGGCGGCGTGCATCGACATCGGGTTGGCGTTGTAGCAGTCGTCGATGACGACCACGTCCCCCGCCAGGTGCACGCGCTGCCCGCGCAGGGCGCTCAGCTCGACGTCCACGCGACCGTGGGGCGAGACGCCGGCGGCGCGCGCGGCGGCCAGCGCGGCGAGCGCGTTGGACTGCATGTGCGCGCCGGAGAGCGACAGGGTGACGTCCCCCAGGTCGTCGACGTCGCCGCCGGGACCGTAGGTGACGGTGGTGACGTCGTCGCGCAGGTGGGGATCCAGCAGCCGCTCACCGGCGGGGATCACGGCGGTGCCGCCGGGCGGCAGGCCGGCGATCAGCTCGGCCTTGGTGGCGGCGATGTTCTCGATCGAACCCAGCAGCTCCAGGTGGACGGGGCCGACGTTGACGATCACGCCGATGTCGGGCTCGGCGATCGTCGCCAGCTCCGCGATCTGCCCCTGGCCCCGCATCGCCATCTCCAGCACCAGCACCTCGGTGTCGGCGGGCGCGTCGAGGACGACCAGCGGCAGCCCGATCTCCGTGTTGCGGTTGGCCGGCGTGGCGACCACGCGGCGCGTCGGGCGCAGCATCGACGTGAGGATGTCCTTGGTCGAGGTCTTGCCGGTCGAGCCGGTGACGCCGATGACCACGGCGCCGAGTTCGCGTCGCCAGGCGGTGGCCAGGCGCTGCAGGGCCTGGAGCGGGTCGTCCACGGCGAGGATGTGGCCGGCGGGCAGCGGGTCGGTGAGCCACGCCTCCTCGGCGTGCTCGTGGCCGACCAGCACGCCCCAGCAGTCCTGGGACAGCGCGCGGCCGGCGAACGTCCCGCCGTCGACGTGCTCGCCGGGCAGGCCGACGAACAGCGTGCCGGGCCCCGCCTCGCGGGAGTCGATCACGGCGCGCGTGAAGCCCTGGCCGCCGCGGCCGTCCTCGCCGGCGCCGACGAGATGGGCGCCCACCACGTGGGCGATGCGCTCAGGCGTCCAGTCGCGCACGAAGAGCCTCCCGGGCCACGGCCACGTCGTCGAAGGGGATGGTGAGGCCGCCGGCCAGCGTCTGGCCCTGCTCGTGGCCCTTGCCGGCGATCACGACCACGTCGCCGTCGGCTGCCAGGCCCACCGCCCGGTCGATCGCCATGGCGCGGTCCTCGATGACCTCCACGTGCTCGCGGTCGGATGGGGAGACGCCGTCGACGATGGCGGACAGGATGGCGTACGGGTCCTCGGAACGCGGATTGTCGGAAGTCACTACAGCCCAGTCGGCTCCGGCTCCCGCCAGCCCCCCCATGAGCGGGCGCTTGCCCGTGTCGCGGTCGCCGCCGCAGCCGAACACGCACAGGACGCGGCGGTCGGTGAGGTCGCGGGCCGCGCGCAGCACGTTCTCCAGCGAGTCGGGGGTGTGGGCGTAGTCCACGAGCACGGCGAAGCCCTGCCCCTCGTCGACCGGCTCGAACCGTCCGGGCACCCGGCCGGCGCCGGTGAGCGCGCCGACGATGCCGGGGTCGGGCAGGCCGAGCGCCCGGGCCGCGGCGATCACGCCGAGGGCGTTGAGGACGTTGAACGCGCCGGGGAGCGGGATCGCCACGTGGAGGCCGTCCACGTCGAACTCCGAGCCGGCCGCGGTGCTGCGCACCCCGACGGCGCGCAGCTCGGCCGCGGCGTCGATGCCCACCGTGACGGCGTCGGGGAACTCCCCGGCCAGCTCCGCGCCGGTCGGGTCGTCCACGTTGATCACCCGTGCGCCCGGGGACGCCTCCAGCAGCCGCCGCTTGGCCGCCCGGTAGTCGTCCATGTCCGTATGGAAGTCGAGGTGGTCCTGCGTCAGGTTGGTGAAGATCGCCACGTCCCAGTGGATCGCGTCGGCGCGATGCAGGGCCAGCGCGTGCGAGGAGACCTCCATCACGCACGCCTGGTCGCCCGCGGCGAGCATCGCGGCGAACGTCGCCTGCAGGTCGATGGCCTCGGGCGTGGTGCGGATCGCGACCTGCTCCTGCCCGCCGACCACGTTCTGGATCGTGCCGAGCAGCCCCGTCTGGACGCCGGCCGCCTCGAGCACGTCGCGCATCAGGAAGGCGCTGGTCGTCTTGCCGTTCGTGCCGGTGATGCCGATCATCCGCAGCCGGGCGGTGGGATCGCCGTGGAAGGCCGCGGCGGCCGGGGCCATCGCCGCCCGCACGTCGGGGACGCGGACGAGCGGGACGTCGGGCACGCCCGCGCCGAGCGCGATGTCGCGCTCCACGACCAGCGCGGCCGCGCCGGCGCGCGCCGCGTCGTCGGCGAAGTCGTGGCCGTCCCGGGTGAAGCCCGGGACGCAGAAGAAGACGGTGCCGGGCCCGACGGTCCGGTGGTCGAACGCGAGACCGGCGACCTCCGTGTCGGGAAGCCCGTCCAGCCCCGCCGCCCCGGTGTCAGCCAACACCTCGCGCAGCAGCATCGGCCGGAGTCTATTGAGCGTCGCGGCCACGAGGCATCCGCCGCCTCAGGGCGAGATGCGCAGGGCCGGGAGGGCGAAGTCGGCGATCTTGCCGAACGCCGGGGCCGCGACGTCGCCGCCGTAGATGTCGCCCTTGGGCTCGTCCACGATCACCGAGATCAGCAGCTTCGGGGCGGCCGCGGGCGCGAAGCCGATGAAGGACGCCACGTACTTGTCCTTGGAGTAGCTGCCCGTCTTGGGGTCGATCTTGTTCGCCGTGCCCGTCTTGCCCGCGAGCGAGTAGCCGGGGACCTGGACGGCCGCGGCCGTGCCGCCCGCCTGGAAGACGCCCGCGAGCATCTCCCGCAGCGACGCCGCCGTCTGCGGGGTGATCACGCGGTGCCCGCGGGGCTCGCGGACCGGGCGGCCCCCCACCCGGTCGACCACGTGCGGGGGACGCAGGATGCCGCCGTTGGCGATCGCCGCGTAGCCCTGGGCCAGCTGCATCGGCGTGACGAGCAGGCCCTGCCCGATCGGGAGGTTGCCGATGGAGGAGCCGGAGTACTGGGACGGCGGGATGACCATGCCCTGCTCCTCGCCGGGGAGGTCGACGCCGGTCTCCTTGCCGAAGCCGAACTTCTTGACCCAGGCGGCGAAGCGGGTCTTGCCCATCCGCTCGGCGATGGTGATCGTGCCGACGTTGGAGGACTGGGCGAGGATCTGCGACGTCGTCATCGTCTCCCAGCCACGCTCGTGCGCCTCCCCGATCTCGCGGTCCGCCACCTGGATGGTCGGCGCGAGGTTGAACGACGTGTCCGGGGTGACGGTGCCGTCCTGCAGGGCGCCCGCCATCGTGAAGGCCTTGAACGTCGAGCCGGGCTCGAACGTGAAGTTGGTGGCCTGGTCGACCATCGCGCTGTAGGGCGTGCCCTTCAGGTTGCCCGCGTCGACCCGCGGCCAGTTGGCCACGGCCAGGAGCTTGCCCGTGCCCGGGTCCATGACGATCGCGCTCGCCGACTTGGGGCTGTACTCGGCCCCCAGCTCGGACATGATCTGCTCGGTCTTGTCCTGGATCGCCGCGTCGAGCGTGAGCTGCAGCGACGTGCCCGGCTTGGTCGTCGTCGGATCCTGCACCTCGACGGCCTCGCCGGTGGCGTCACGGGTGATCTTGCGCACGCCGGCCCGGCCACGCAGCTGCTTCTCCCGCGCGTACTCGAGCCCGAACAGGCCCTTGCCCTCCAGGTTCGTGCTGCCGACGACCTGGGTGGCGACCCACTGACGCGGGTACTCGCGCAGCATCGTCGGATCGAAGTTGAGGCCCGGCAGCTTTCGCTTCTTGAGCTTGGCCGTCTTCGTGCCCGGCACGCCGCGCGCGAGGTAGACGAAGCCGGTGTCGGTGCGGGTCATCGCCTTGAGGACGTCGACCTCGGAGATGCCCAGGTCCCCCGCGACGATGCGCGCGGTCTTGGGCGGGTTCTCGATCAGGTACGGGGTGACGGAGACGTCGTCGGCGGCCACCGAGGCGGCCAGCACCTTGCCGTGGCGGTCGGTGATCGTGCCGCGCGGCGCGGGGATGTTGTCGGTGGCCTCCGACTGCGTGTCGGCGGCCTGCGCGAGCTTGTCCGAGCTCAGCGTGGCGAGCTGGAACGCGCGCGCGCCGGCGATCGCCAGCAGCATGGCGAAGAGCCCGAGCAGCATGCTGATGCGCCGGTCCACGGCGAGGCTCCCCTAACCCGGCGCGACGGCGCCGCCGGAGTCGGCGACCGTGTCGCCGCCCGCCGAGGAGTCGGTGGAGGTGTCGGCCGAGGCGGTGGTGTCGTCGCTCGCGCTCGTGGAGTCGTCGTAGGAGGCGGTGTCGGACGCCGCGGCGTCGGACGAGCCGTCGTCGGTCGCCACGGCATCGCCGCTGCCGTCGTCCGTGGCGGTCGCTTCGGAGGAGGCGTCGGTCGCGGCCAGATCGCCGCTGCCGTCATCGGCCGCGGCCTCGTCGGCGGAGGCCGCCGTCACCGCGCCCGCCGAGCCGCCCACGCCGCCCTTGGCGCCGAGGAAGCGCACGGCGTCGGCCGCGGGCATCTGCATGCCCAGCTTCTCGGCCTCCTTGGTGATGCGGCCGTCCTCGGCCAGCGCGCCGATCTGGCTGCGCAGCGTGTTGTTCTGCGCCTCCAGGGTGCTGGACGCCTGGACCGACGCGCCGATGCCGGTGTTGATCTTCAGCAGCGAGACCTGCAGGAACACGAGGCCGATGAGCAGGCCCGCGACCACGCCGATCCACGCGCGGCTGCGCAGCAGACGGTCGGGCAGCCCCCCCGCCTCGGGCAGGGTCCGGACCGCGGTGCGCAGGCCGCGACCGGGCAGCGACAGGACACCGGCGGTGCCGGCGAAGGCGGGCGCACCACCCTGCGGCGCACGACGGGCGCGGCCGTGCGGCGCGGGGGCCAGGCCGGGCGCGGCGGTCAGGCGGGTGCGCGCGGCCGCCTCACGATGGCCGGTGGTGCTCCGGCCCCGGGCCGGGCCGGAGACCCGGCGGGGCGCCGAGGGGCTCGGGGAACGGCGGACGGCGCGCTGGTCGGAACGAGCAGCGGCGGTTGCGGCGGCGGGCGGGGTCATGGCGACGGCACCTCCAGCTTGCGGGCGGCCCGCAGGCGGGCCGACGCGGATCGGGGGTTGTGAGCGATCTCTCCCGGCGAAGGCGCGATGCTCCGGCGGGTGACGAGCTCGGCTTCCGGGGTGCGGCCACAGCCGCACACCGGCAGTTCCGGCGGGCAGATGCAGCCCTCCGTACGATCGACGAGGAACCGCTTCAGGCGGCGGTCCTCCAGGGAATGGAACGAGATGCCGGCCAGCCGGCCGCCGACGCGCAGGGTCTCCCACGCGAGCGGCAGGGCCTCGTCGATCTCGTCCAGCTCGGCGTTGACCGCGATGCGGATCGCCTGGAAGGTGCGCTTGGCGGGATGGCCGTGGCCGAACCGCGCGGGCGTGGGGATCGCGTTGGTGATGATGTCGACCAGCTGCGTGGTCGTCTCGATCGGCTGCTTCTCGCGCTCGCGGACGATCGCCCGGGCGATCTGCGGGGCGTAGCGCTCCTCCCCGAACTCGCGGAAGGCGCGGGCCAGCTGCCGCTGGTCCCAGGTGGCGACGAGCGTGCGCGCGTCCAGCTCCTGGTCGGGATCCATCCGCATGTCGAGCGGGGCGTCGTAGGAGTACGAGAAGCCGCGATCGCGCGTGTCGATCTGCATGGAGGACATGCCGAAGTCGAAGTACGCCATGTCCGCCCGCAGTTCCTCGTCCACCAGCTGCTGCAGGCCCTCGGCGAACGAGGCGCGGATGAAGCGCGTGGTGCAGGGCACCTCGGCGGCGAACAGCGTGAAGCGCTCGGTGGCCGCGGGATCGCGGTCGATGGCGATGACCGTGCCGGTCGGGCCGACGCGGTCGGCGAGCAGGCGGGCGTGGCCGCCGCCGCCGAACGTCGCGTCGATCGCGACCTCGCCGGGCTGCGGGTCCAGGGCCTCCACGAGCTCACCGGCGAGCACGGGGACGTGGATGGAGCTCATGTCAAGCGCCAGTCTCACGCGGGCCTCCCCCGAGGAGGGCGGTGATGTCGGTGATCTCGGCGCCGAGCTCGTCGTTGTACGTCGCCCAGGTCTCGCGGTTCCAGATCTCCAGGCACTCCTCGGCGCCCGTGACGACGACGTCCTTCTCCAGACCGGCGTGGTCGATGAGGAAGGCGGGGACGCCGATGCGGCCCGCGGCGTCGAGCTCGACGTCCAGCGAGTTGGCGGCGAAGTAGCGCTTGAGCTTGCGGGCCTCGGGCGACAGCGGGTGGAACCCCTCGAGGGAGGCGGCGATGTTGGCCTCGTAGGCGTCGGGGGTCCACAGCGCGACGCACTCGTCGATGCCCTTCGCGAGCACGCCACCGTCAGCGAGAGCGGCCCGGAACTTGGCCGGGACGGTGAGCCGATTCTTGGAATCGAGCGTGTAGTCGAAGGTGCCGCGGAAGGCCATGGTCTGGGTGTGGGTGGAGGCCGCTGGCGGGGTGGTGACGCGAGTCAGGAAGAAGAAGGCGGATCCGGGTGGAGGAGTGGGAGGAGCCCCTCCACCCGGATCCGACATGGCGAAAGTACCCCACTTCCTCCCACATCGCAACACAACTTGCCCACCATCCCCCATTCTCGGGCTCGACATCGCCACTCGTCCCCCGCGATCACAGTGGTGGAGTGGCGTTGCGCGGTGGGAGGCGGTGGGAGAACCACCCGGGTGATTCGTGCAGGACGCCGTGCGCCGGAGCGTTCTGCACGGCGAATTGCGCCGCGTGGCCGTTTCGGGCCGGTTCCGTCCGCGAGGTGTGCGTCAGGTGGGACGCCGTGGGGCATCCGGGGCGTCGTGGGAGGCGGTGGGGCGATTCGGGGGCGTCAGGAGCGCGAGCGCGTCCGGACGTTCTCCACATTCCTCCCACCCCTCGGGAGGAATGTGGAGGACGTCGGCGAGCGGGCGGCTTCGGGCGCTCGGCGGGGCGGCAGACGGGGCCGCGGGGCGCTAGTCGCGGGCCTGGAGCGCTTCGGCTTCGGCGAGCGTGCGGGCCTGGCGGACCGCGGCGGTCAGCGTGGCGATGTCGTAGACCCCGTGGTGGCGCCGGCCGTTGATGAAGAACGAGGGGGTGCCGGACACGCCGCTCTCGTCCGCGCTCTGGACGTCCTCCCGCACGCGCCCGGCGAACCGGCGCTGGCGCAGGGCCTCGGTGAAGCGGTCGACGTCGAGGCCGAGCTCGGTCGCGTGGACGCGCAGCTCCTTGGGGGTCAGCGCGTCCTGATGCTCGAACAGGCGGTCGTGCATCTCCCAGAACAGGCCCTGCTCCCCCGCCGCCTCGCTCGCCTCGGCCGCCATCTCCGCGTGCGGGTGGACGTCGGTGAGCGGCAGGTGACGGAAGACGTAGCGCAGGTCGTCGCGGTCGGCGCCCGACAGCAGGTCGCGGATCGTCGGCTCCGCCCGGCCGCAGTACGGGCACTCGAAGTCCGCGTACTCGACGATCGTCACCGGCGCGTCGGCCGCCCCGCGCACGTGGTCGCGCGCGGGATCGACCTCGTCGGCCAGGTCGATCAGCTCGTCGGCCGTGTGGTGGAGCTGCCGGGCCCGCACCGCCGCCGGCAGCCGGCCCATCACCCCGAACACGACCAGGGCGACGATCGGCGAGAGGATCGCGGCGGCGAGCACGCCGAGCTTGGCCTCGTCGAGCGCGCGGCCCGTGAACGCGAGGTTGGCGATCAGGAGCGAGACCGTGAAGCCGACCCCGGCCGCGGCGCCCGTCCCGGTCAGCCCCGGCCACGTGACGGTGAGCTTGGACGCCTTGGGCCGCGTGGCGACCCACGCCGCAGCGAGGATGCCCAGAGGCTTGCCCGCCACGTAGGCAACGACGATGCCGATGGTGATCGGCGAGGTGAGCGCGTCGGAGAGCAGCCCGCCGTCGAGGTGGATGCCGGCGTTGGCGAGCGCGAAGATCGGGACGATGACGTAGCTCGTCCACGGGTGGAGCATGTGCTGCAGCCGCTCGTTCGGGGAGATGGCGGCGCCGAGGCTGCGCTGGGCCGAGGCGGCCAGCTCGGGCGTGGGCTGCTCGCGGAACTCCCGGGTCAGCTCGGTGGCGCGTTCCAGGTCGCCGCGCGCGGGCGGGTAGGCGCTGGTGACCAGGCCGATGGCCAGTCCGGCGATGACGGGATCCACCCCCGACTCGTACATCGCCACCCAGATCGCGACGCCGACGAAGACCGCGGCGGGGCCGCGCCAGCGCGGCGCGTAGCGCAGGAGCACGAGCACGCCGAACAGGGCGATCGCGATGAGCAGCGCGGTGACGTCGACGGTGTCGGTGTAGAACGCGGCGATGATCAGCAGCGCGCCGACGTCGTCGACCACCACCATGGTGAGGAGGAAGACGCGCAGGCGGGTCGCGCCGGACGGCGCGGTCAGAGCGAGCACCCCGAGGGCGAGCGCCGTGTCGGTGGAGATCGCGGCGGCCCAGCCGTCGGCACCCTCTCCCCCCGCGTTGATCAGCAGGTAGAGGCCGGCCGCGGCGATCATCCCGCCGAGCGCGGCGAACACCGGAATCGCGATCCGGCTGCGCTCCCGCATCTCGCCGAGGTCCAGCTCGCGCTTGGCCTCGAGGCCGACGACGAGGAAGAACAGCGTCATCAGCCCCTGGTTGACCCATTCGCGCAGCCCGGTGGCGATGCCGTGGTCCCCGATCTGGATCGAGAGCACCGTCTCCCAGAACGACTCGTACGAGTGGGGCCACGGGGAGTTGGCCCACAGCAGGGCGAGCACCACCGCGGCGAGCAGGACGACGGCGCTGCCGGTCTCGGTGCGCAGGAAGTCCCGCACCGGCGCCCCCAGGCTGCGCGCCCACGCCGTCCGCCCCGACGCGCTGGAGGTGGACGGGGTGGCCATCCGAGGATTATCGCGGGTCGGGGATCAGACCCGGACGACCTCGAGGTCCCGGTGGGCGGCCGCCATCGCGTCGAAGTCCGCGTCCTGGGTGACGACCGGGATCCCGTGGTCGATCGCGGTCGCCGCGATCAGGGCGTCGAGCACGTTGATCCGCACCCCGGCCCCCCGGCAGTCGCGCCGCAGGCGGGCGAAGCACCCCATCACGCTCTCGGTGACGGGCAGCGGGTCGACCGAGCGCGCGAAGGCCAGTGTGTCCGCGCGGCGGGCGCGCACGTCGGCGTTGCCGGCCGAGAGCACGCCCGACTCCAGCTCGCCGAGCGTCACGACCGACACCGTCACCTCACGCGGCAGGTCGCCCAGCGGCCGGGCCTGTTCGAGCGCGACGAGGACCGAGGTGTCGAGCAGCCCGCGGCTCACCATTCGCGCATCGTGTGATCGAGGCCCTCTTCGAGCTCGGCGCGGAGCCCCGCGTCCGCTTGGCGCGTCTTCAGCTGCTCCTGCACCCAGGGTCCGGGGAGCCAGCGGCGACGCTGCACGTGGGGAACGATGTCGGCCACCGGCACCCCCCGGTTGAGCAGCGTGACGCGCTCCCCCGACTCGACCGCGGCGATGACCTCGGCGGTGCGGTTGCGCAGGTCCCGGACGCCGATCTCCATGTGCGACAACGTAGCACTTGGCGGCGAGGACGCTGGGCGGCGGCGCGCCGTGCCCACCGCGGGTGTCACGCCACCCTCGGCAGCAGCATCGCCGCGAGCAACAGCAGGACGCCGGGCACCAGGGCCAGGGCGACGACGAGCTGGATCTTCGGAGCTGCCTTGGCCGCCCCTTCGCGCAGCACGCGGGCGCGTTCGGCGCGGGCGTCGGTGGACAGCGCCGCCAGCGTCGGGGCCAGTGGCGCGCCGTTCCGGACCGCGCGGCGCAGCACCGTGACCATGGCCAGCGCGGCGGGAAGCGGGCAGCGCTGTCCCAGCCGGTCGAGGACGACCTCGGTCGGCACGCCGAGCGCGGCCCGCCGCGCGGCCTCACGCAGCTCGGCCGCCAGCAGGCCGTGCGCCCGCGTGCCCACCTCCCGCATCGCCCGGACGGGCGAGAGCCCGGCCTGCACGGTGACCCGCAGGAGGTCCAGCACGTCGGGCAGCTCCCGGGCCAGCGCCGCGGCTCGCGTCCGCGTGCGCCGGCGAAGCAACAGGTCGGGCGCGACGAACGCCCCGGCCGGCGCGGCCACGACCGCCACGAGGCCCAGGTGCCCCGGGAGCGCACCCCCCAGCACCACGGCCGCGAGACCGGCGAGGACCGCCCCGCCAACCTTCGCCGCGCCGAGGTCGCCCGCGCGTGCGCCGTCCAGCCCGGCGGCCTCCATGCGCGCGCCCAGGTCGCGGGGCGCCCGGACGCCCAGTGGCCGGCCCAGGCGCGCCAGCGCCGTGGTCAGCGGCCGGGGCGCGGATCCGGTCGTCCCGGTCGGTGACCGTTCGAGCCGCGCCGCGAGCAGCTCGATCACCCCGGCCGCGGCCGTGGCGCCGGCTGCCGCCGCGCAGGCCATCGCCATGCTCATCGGCCGCTCACGCCGAGGCCACCCGGGCGATCCGGCGAACCAGGAGGAGCGCACCGCCCTGGACGACGATCGCCAGGACGAGCAGGACCAGCGACCGCGGGTCGGCCACCACGTCGACGAGCAGCCCCGGATCGGCCAGCTCGGCGAGCGCGGCCCCGCCGAGCGGGAGCGCGGCGACGATCCCGGCCGTGAGACGCGCCTGCGCCGTGGCCGTTCGCGCGTCGGCCTCCTCCCGGCGGGCGGCCTCGGCCGCCGCGGCCAGTGAGCGCAGCAGGCCGCAGAGGTCGCCTCCCGTGTCGCGGGCCAGCAGGACCGCCGCGACCAGGGTGTCCCAGGACGGGTCCGCCACCGTGGTCCGCATCCGCTCGAGGACGTGCTCGGTGGTGTCGCCGCTCGCCAGCCCGGCCCGCGCCTGATCCAGCACGTCCCCCGCGGGGCCGACGACCCCGCCGTGCGCCGCCACCTGTCCGAGCGCGCCGCGCACGGAATGCCCCGCGGCCAGCGCGTCGGCCAGCGCCCGAGCCACCGACGCGGATCCCGCACCGGCCGCCGTCCGCCACCGTGCCCGCCGGGCGCGCAGCACGCGGCGGACCGACCACGGTCCCACCGCCGCCAGCAGCAGTCCGCCGGCGACCCCGAACAGGAGGAGCCCGGCCGCCAGCAGGGCTCCGATCGCCGTGCGCACGAGCCGTCGCTCCTCCACCCGGCTGGCCACGGTGTGCGGCCGGCCCAGCGGGGCCACCAGGCGGCGCACCATCGCTTCCACGCGGGTGCGTTCGATCGACGCCAGCAGCTCCCACGTCGCGCCGACGCCGCACACCCCGGCTGCCCCGGCCGCCACCGCCGCACCGGTCAACGCTCCAGCGCCTCGGCCAGTGCCCCGCCGCGCGGCACGGTCACGCGCCCCGGGCCGTCCCCGCCGGCCGCGTACACCTCGCGCGTGCCCGCTCCACCCGCGACCGGCATCACCTCCACCACCGCCGTGACCCGTCGCTCCCCACCCGGCGTTCGCGCCTGGTGGACGACCAGGTCCACCGCGGTGGCGACCTGCTCCCGGATCGCCGTGTGGGGCAGTCCGACGTCGGCCATCAGCGCGAGTGTCTCGACGCGGCGCAGCGCCTCCTCGGGCGAGCCCGCGTGCACGGTCGCCAGCGAGCCGTCGTGCCCCGTGCTCATCGCCCCGAGCATGTCGAGTGCCTCCGGGCCCCGGACCTCTCCGACCACGATGCGATCGGGACGCATCCGCAGCGCGTTGCGAACCAGACGCCGGATCGTCACCTCGCCGCGACCCTCGAGGTTGGGCGGGCGCGCCTCCAGGCGCACCACGTGGTCACGTGCGAGACGCAGCTCGGCGGTGTCCTCGATCGTCACCACCCGCTCGTCCGCGGGGACGAACGCGGCCAGCGCACCGAGCGTGGTCGTCTTCCCGGAGCCCGTACCCCCGCTCACGAGGATCGACAGCCGGGCTCGCACCGCCCGCATCAGCAGATCGTGCACCTCGGGCGTCCACGTGCCCAGCGCGATCAGGTCGTCGGGGCCGAGCCCGCTCGGCCGGAAGCGCCGGATCGTCAGGAGCGGCCCGTCCACGGCCAACGGCGGCAGCACGACGTTCACGCGCGAGCCGTCGCTCAGCCGGCAGTCCGCCATCGGCTCGGCCTCGTCGACCCGCCGGCCCAGCGGCGCGAGCACCCGCTCGATCGCGTGGCGCAGCTCGTCGCCGGTCGCGAAGCAGACCCCGACCACCGGTTCGATCCGGCCGCCGCGCTCGACCCACACGCTGCCCGGCCCGATGCCGTTGACCATGATCTCGTCGACCTCGCGGTCGGCCAGGAGCGCCTCCAACGGACCGAGGCCGAACGTCTGCTCGGTCACGAGCCGCCGCACCTCCGCTCGATCCGCGGGGGTCAGCGCCGCCGCCTCCTCGTCGACCAGCGCGGCGATCCGCGCGGCCGGATCGTCAGCGTCCTCGCGGGCGGGCTCGCGCACGAGGCGCTCACGGACGTCGAAGGCGATCGCCTCCAACAGGGTCGCGCGGTAGGTCGTCGTCATGGTGCTCCCTCATCGTCGGAACGCGGCAGGACCCGCAGCTCGCGGGCGAAGCTCTGGGCCTCGGCGAGCGCGAGCGCCTGCCGCAGGGTCACGCGCAGCGACACGGCCACCCGCTGGCGCCCCGTGTCGTCGCCGGTCGATCCCGCCGTGACCGCGCGCGCGGTGAGCACCTCGGCGCCGCGCAGCGCCAGGACGGTGCGTCCCGGCTGGCCGTCCACTCCCTCCGAGGTGATCGCGACGTCCACGCGGCCACCCGGGCGCACCAGCGAGGGCGGGCCGACCGCGACGACGTCCGCAGCCCGTTCCCCCGGCCGCAGCCGCGGCCCGGACGCACCCGTGGCGGCCAGCAGCGCCGGCACGACGTCCGTTCCCGACGGCACGGCGACCGCGGTCCGCCGGCCCACCAGGTCCTGGACATCGGCGTACGCCTCGGCCGGCACGTAGCGCGCGGGCACCTCCCGCACCGCGAGATCGCCCGGCCCCAGCGTGGCGCCGGCGCGGACCGCCCGAGCGCTGGCGATGACCGGGACCCGCGGTCCGAGCTGGTCGGCCAACGCCGCCTCGCGGCGCGAGACGTCCGAGGCCGCGAGTGCCCCGAGCAGGAGCGCGAGGCCCAGGAGCAGCGCCGCTCGCCGCCGGCGGGTCATGACGCGTCCTCGGCGAGCGGCAGCTCGACGGCCACGCGCGTTCCCCCGGACGAGGACCGGGCGACCAGCCGCCCGCCGTGGCGCTGGGCGAAGTCGGAGACGATGTCCAGGCCGCGACCACGGGATCCACCGGGCGTCCGCATGGCAGCGGATCCCGTCGTCACCGTCCGCCCCGCGTCGGTGACCTCGATCCGCACGCGGTCGCCCCGCGTCTTCGTGCTCACCGTCACCGGACCCTGCCCGTGCTCGAGCGCATTGGCGATCAGGTTGGCCGTCGCCCGCGCCAGCCGCACGCGATCGACGCGAACGGTGGCGTCCACCCCGCGGCCCCGCACGATCAGCTCGGTCCCCAGCGACCGGGCGACCGGCCCCCAGGTCGCGGCCTGCAGCGTGACCAGCTCGCGCAGGTCGACCGGCTCGAGCCGGTCGCGGACACGCCGTCCCCGCCCCGCGGCGGCCACGTCGTTCAACGCGGCGGCCGCCCGGGCGATCTCCCGCTCCACGGCCGCCGGCGCCGCGAGGCCGGTGTCCCGTGCTCGGGCGTGCAGGGCCATCGAGGCCGCCGTCAGCGGCCCCCGCACCTCGTGGCAGGCCCGCGCGATCAACTCGGTCCGCAGCCGGCTGCGGACCGAGGCCCGCAACCAGGCCGTCCCGGCGAGGGCGGCCAGCACCCAGCCCAGCAGGGCGGTCATCACGCGCCCTCCGTGTCGGGGCCGTCCACGAGCCGGTAGCCGACGCCCCAGACGGTGATCACGAACCGATCCCCATGGGTGCCGAGCCGGCCGCGCAGCCGGCAGGCGTGGGTGTCCAAAGTCCGGGAAACGCCAATGGCCCTATATCCCCAGATCGCCTTCATCAGCTCCTCCTTGCGGAAGACCGTCGTGGGCTCGGTGGCCAGCGTCCGCAGCAGCGCGAACTCCTTGGCCGGCAGGTGCACCGGCTCACCGCGCAACTGCACGTCGCGCGAAGCGGGATCCAGCTCCAGTTGCCCCACCCGCATCAGTCCCGCGGTCGGCCGGCGTTCCACCCGGCGCAGCACCGCGACGATGCGGGCCCGGAGCTCCCCGTAGACGAAGGGTTTGCCCAGGAAGTCGTCGGCCCCACGCTCGAACCCGCGCAGCCGGGCGTCGTCGTCGCAGTGACCGGAGAGGACGAGGATCGGGAGCCCGGGGTCGATGCGGCTGGCGATGCCGTCGGCCTGCCGCACCGCGCGCATGAGGTCGTAGCCGCTCGCGTCGGGGAGGCCGACGTCGACCACCGCGAGGTCCGGCCGGCGGGACTCCATGAGCCGCAGGCCGTCCTCCGCGCAGTCCGCCGCGAGCACGCGATAGCCGTCGGCCACGAGGTTCTCGGCGAGGAACGCACGCGTCGGACCGTCGTCCTCCACGAGCAGGATGGTGACGTCGACGATCAGCGGCGGGACGGTCATACTTCCCCTAGGTCAGGGGCGCGGAACCTCTCCCCCCTTCTCCCTCGGAAACGGCCCGTTTCACCGCAAAATGCGGGGACAGGTGCACGATCGATTGCATTCCGTCCTCCCAGGAGGAATCCGGCATAACCTGGCGACGCCGCCGTTCTTGCCGTTCCTCCTTGTTCCCGTTCGCGGCCACTTCTGCATGGAAAATATGACGCGACGAGGCAACTACGACTCAGGTGAGGACTTCGTTCTCGAGTACGGGGAACTCCGTTTCACCTTCAACGAGATCGACTTCGGCGAGCGCGTCGAGCAGGCGGCCCTGAAGCTCGGCTTCGTCGGCGGACGACTCGACGAGAACGAGCTGAGCGACCTGGTCAACCTGGCCGTCAACGGCGAGATCCAAGACCCCGCCTCCTCCCTCGGCGAGCACGTCAACGACTGCTGGCCGGAGCTGATCGGTCCGTCCGATCGCTCCCTGGTGCACTGGCTGCGCCGTCTCGTCTTCCGCTCCGCCTGGCTGGACCAGCGCGTGAAGGAAGGGGAGCTGGACATCGCGTTCGATGCCGAGTCCAACTCGTTCCACTACGTGCAGCCCGAGCGCGACGGCGAGCCCGTCGAGCTGGCCCCCGAGCCCACCTGGGCCCGGGTCGCCTACGTCCCGCGCTAGCAGAGCGTCTCGCCGCTCACGCTCGGCGCCTGAGGCGCCGAGCCGTACATCACGTTCGCTGAGCGGTCGTGATGTACGCCTCGGCGGAGCCGGCCGGCTCCGCCGAGCGCGAGCGCCTAGGCCAGCGCGTCCGCGCGGGCCTGGGCGATGGCCGCCGCGCCCGCGTCGCCCACGAGCAGCTCGGGGCGCACGGTGCCGCTGGCCACCAGGTCGAGCGCGGGCAGGCGGCCCGTGCTCGTCAGGGCGACGTCCAGGGCGATGACCGCCGTCTCCCCGCCCAGCGGCGCGGAGGCGGTGGCCACGACGGTCAGCGAACCGCCGTCGACGATGTTGCGGGCGGCGGCCAGGGCGCGGCGCGCGGCCTGCTGCTGCACGCCGTCGAGGCCGTCGACGAGGACGACCGCGTTGCCGCCGCGGGCGGCGACGCGCTTGGCGCCGTCCACCGCACGCTCGACCGCGGAGGTCTGCGCGTCCGTGGACGCGCCCAGGCTGAGGGACTGCACGGGCTCGAGGCCCGCCGCGGTCCACTCGCCGATCTCCTCGGGCCGGACGCCGGCGAGGACGACCGTGACCTCGAGGCCCTCGATCGCGTTCAGTGCGACGCCGAGGCGACGCAGCGCCTCGGTCTTGCCGGAGCGGGCGGCGCCGGAGATGACGGCACGCGAGCCGCGGCCGATCGGCGTCAGCCACTCGATGGCCTTGAGCGTCGCGTCGGCGTCGCCGAGCTCGAAGCGCTCGGTCGGGAACGTGGCCGGCAGCGCGTCGAACGGCGTGCCCTCCGACACCTCGTCGGCCGACTGCTCGTTGATCGTGTCGACGCGCACCAGCGACGGGTAGCGCTCGCTGCGGCGCGGCGCGCGCACGGGACCGGCGACGACGTCCCCGCCCACCAGCTCGCACCGGCGGATCTGCGCGGCGGAGACGTAGACGTCGTCGTCGCTCGGCTCGGGCGGCGAGACGCGCAGGAAGCCGGAGCCGTTGGCCAGCACCTCGATGGTGCCGCTGACGATCTTCTCGGGCCCGGCGTCCTCCTCGGAGGCGCGGCCGCGCCCGCGGCGCTCAGCCGGCGCGTCGTCGTCGGTGGCGGCGGAGGCGCGGCCCCGGCCGCGACGCTCGCGCTCGACGGGGGCGTCCTCGCTCGTGCGGCCGTTGCGGCCGCGACCGCCACGCGAGCGGGTGCGGGCGGGACGCTCCTCGGCGTCGTCGGACTTGACCTCGTCGGCCTTGTCTTCGGCCTTGGCGTCGACCGCGTCGTCGCCGGACTCCTCGTCGGAGTCGGCGTCGCGCGTGCGGCGCGAACGGCCGCCGCGGGCCCGGGTGCGGCGCTTGGGCGCGTCGTCCTCGGACGGGGCGTCGTCACCGGCGTCGGCGGCCGGGGCGTCGTCCACGCCGGCCTTGACGAGGATGGCGTCGACGAGGTCGGCCTTGCGCAGACGGCGGAAGCCGTCGAGGCCCAGCTCCGACGCGATCAGGTGCAGATCGGCGAGCGGGCTGCCCTCGAGGGCATCGCGGGAAAGAACGGACATGGGGTACTCCTGGTGGGTTGGGGTCGGTGGGCGTCCTCGCCGCGTTGGACAGCGGCGGGCGACCTATGCCCCAAGAAACATAGTGGACGCAGGGACAATGCGAAGCTTCGGCCAGAGGCCTCGCTTCGTTGCGGGTTCTCGGCCGGGGGCCTCGAACACCGCGCGCCACGCCGTTCAAGGCCGCCGAGTGTCGCGAAACGTGTCCATACGACGCATAAAGCGACACTCGGCCCCCGGCTGCCCGTCACGCCCCGGACTTGATCCATTTCAGCCGCTCGTCGTTCGCGTCGAAGTCGGGCACCGGCTCCTCGCCGCGCAGCACCCGGCGCACCGCGAGGAAGTCGCTCACCGCGGCCACGTCGTGCACGCGCAGGATCGCCCCGCCCGCGTCGACTCCCTCCCCCACCGCGGCCAGCGTCGCCGCCAGCCGCTGCTGCGGGGGCCGGCCGGTGATCGCCCCGAGGAAGTACTTGTTGGAGAGCGCGAGCAGCAACGGCCGCCCCAGCTCGTGCAGGTGGTTCAGCGCGCGCAGCGCCGCCACCGACTCGGCGGGGGACTTGGCGAAGTCGGGCCCCGGGTCCAGCACGATCTGGTCGGCCGCCACGCCCCGGGAGCGGGCCACGCCGCGCACCTCCTCCAGGAACGCGACCACGTCGGCGACCACGTCGCCTCGGTAGTCGGCGAAGTGCACCTGCTTCGGCGCGGCGCGCGTGTGCATCAGCACCAGCGCGGCCCCGGAGGCGGCGCACAGGTCGGCCAGCCGCGGGTCGCGCAGGCCGGAGACGTCGTTGATCATGTGCGCGCCGGCGGCCAGCGCCGCCTCGGCCACCGCCGGCTTCCAGGTGTCGACCGACACGGTCACGTCCTCGGTGACCAGCCGCTCGACGAGCGGCACGACCCGCCCGATCTCCACCTCCTCGGGGCTGACGTCGGTGTAGGTGACGCCCGACTCCCCCCCGACGTCGATCAGGTCCGCCCCGTCCCGCACCAGGGCGAGCGCCCGCTCGACCTGGGCGTCCAGGGTCGACAGCCGCTCCGCGTCGGAGAACGAGTCCGGGTTCGCGTTGACGATCCCCATCAGCAGCGGCCGCCCCTCCCGGCACTCCACCGTCCGGTCGCGCAGCCGCAGGTTCATCGCGCCACCGCGTAATGCACGAACAGGTGGTCGACGGCGAGGTGCGCGCCGCGCACGTGCAGCCGCACCGGCTCGGGGAAGGCGTCGCCGGAGAGCATCGTGGTGCCGTTTCCCGCGATCAGGAACGGCGCCGCGGTGTGCAGCAGGTCGTCGAGCAGGCCGACCGCGACGAGGCCGTGGAGCAGCGTCGGCCCGCCCTCCGTGACGACCAGGCGCGCGCCGTGCTCGGCCTCGACGTGGTCCAGCACGGCACGGAGGTCGAGGGACTCGGGCGACAGCCGCACGACCTCCAGGTCCGCGGCGACGGCGGGGAACGGGGCCTCCTCGTCCGACGACGAGGTGAACACGGTGATCGGCGCGCCGGCCTCCTGGAAGATCGGCGCCGCGTCCACCGGCAGCGTGCGCAGATCCCGGACGACGGTGACGAGCCGCAACGCCGCCGGCAGCCCCCTGGCCACGCGCTCGGCGCGGTGCTCCTCGTCCAGCAGCGCGCCGTACCCCTCGACGCGCAGCGTGCGCGAGCCGACGAACAGCGCGTCGGCCTCGGCCCGCATCGCCCGCATCACGGCCTGGTCGGCGGCGGAGCCGAGCCCGGCCGAACGCCCGTCGACGGTGGCCCGACCGTCGGGCGCGGAGATCATCACGGCGACCACCCGGGGCCGATCGGCGGGACCGCCGGAGCGCAGGTCCATCGCGGCGACGATCTCCTGCGCGGGCTGCCCGTCGGCGGCGGGGGCGAGAACGCAGAAGCGGTCGGGATCGGTCATCGCGCGGGTCTTCTCCTGGGGGTCAGGCGGTGGTCGGAGAGGCGACGACGATGCCCTCGGCGGCCGCCTCGTCCGTGAACGCGGCGACCTCGGTGGCGATGCGCGCCTCGTCCCACCCCAGATCTGGGGCCATGGCGCGGGCTACCCGCTCACGGGCGGCCGAATCCTCGCCCGCCACGTCCCGGGCCGCCTGCAGCGCCAGCCGGGTGCGGCGCAGCAGTACGTCGCCGACGGTGCGGGCCTGCTCGCGGCGGGCGGCGTAGACCGCCTCGGCCAGCAGGTCGGGCACCGCGCCGGCGACGATCGGCTGTGCCAGCTCGCCGCGCTCGGCGGCGACGGCCAGCACGTCGTGGGCGGCGTGGCCGTAGCGGCCGGCCAGGCGTTCGTAGGCGTCGTCCGGCACGCCCTCGACCCGCGGCAGGTCCTGCGGGTCGACGGTGCGGCCGAGCACGATCGACTGCGTCCGGCACGGCGCCTCGCGCCCGTCGCGCTCGACCAGCCGGTCGACGGCCATCTTGGCCATGCGCCGCCAGGTCGTGAGCTTGCCGCCGGTGATGGTGATCATCCCGCTGGACGTCTCGTACAGCTCGGCCTTGCGGGAGATGTCGACCGACTTCTTCGGGTCTCCCGTGGAGATCAGGGGACGCACGCCCGCGTAGGCGCCGGTCACGTCGGCCGGCGTGAGCGCCGTGCCGAAGAACCCGTTGGTCGCGTCCAGGAGGTACTCCACGTCGCTGTCGGACGGCTTGATGTGGTCGAGCCCCTCCGCCTCGTCGTAGTTCTCGTCGGTCGTGCCGACCAGCGTCGAGCCGAGCCAGGGCAGCGCGAAGATCGTGCGCCCGCCGCCCGCCGGGACGATCGCCCCCGAGACCAGCGGGACCGTCTCGTGGTCGAACAGGATGTGCGTTCCGCGGGACGGGCGGATGATCGGCACCTCGGCCTCGTCCTGCAGCTCGCCGGGGCGCAGCTGGTCGGCCCACACGCCGGTCGCGTTGATGACGTTGTCGGCGTCGATGTCGAAGACCTCGCCGCTCTCCCCGTCTCGGACGCGCACGCCCGCGGTGCGGCCGTGGTCGTCCACCAGCTCGAGGACCTCCAGCCGGTTGGCGCACACGGCGCCGTACCGCTCGGCCTCCGCCAGCACGGTCATGACCAGGCGGGTGTCGTCGGTCTGGCAGTCGTAGAAGAGGTAGCCCGAGGTGGGGTTGCGACCGGCCAGGGCCGGGAGGTTCTCCACGACCTCCTCGCCGGAGATGATCCGGTGGCGGTCCGGCGCCCACGGCGCCCCGTCCTCCTCGCCCTTGCGGCCGCGCCGGCGCCGCAGACGGTCGACCGACATCACGTCGTACATGTTCAGGCCGACGCCCACGAGGCGGTCGGGCCGCTCCCCGCCGAACGCGGGCACCACGAGCGGCAGCGGCTTGACCAGGTGCGGCGCCATCTTGACCAGCAGCTGGCGCTCGAGCAGGGCCTCGCGCACCAGGCCGAGGTCGAAGTTCTGCAGGTAGCGCAGCCCGCCGTGGACGAGCTTGCTCGACCGGCTGGACGTGCCGGCGGCGAAGTCGGCCCGTTCGACGAGCGCCACGGAGTAGCCGCGGGAGGCGGCGTCGAGCGCCACGCCGGCCCCGGTGATGCCCCCGCCGACGACCACGAGGTCGAAGCGGTCGGAGGCGAGAGCGGCGACGGCCGAGGATCGTTGCAACATGAGGCCGGAGTCTGCCAGAGACGGTCGGGCGCGTTCGGAGTCCCGTCCGGGACCGTGCCGCCCACGGTGACCGGTCTCACCGCGCGCCCGCGGCGGCCCGCATAAGGTGCCGGTATGACCGACGATCGCGCACTGCTCACCGGTTTCCCGGGCTTCATCGGCACCCGCCTGGCCCGTCGCCTGCTGGCCGACGACCAGACATTGCGCATCGTGGCCCTCGTCGAGCCGCGGATGGCCGAGCGGGCCCGTGAGGTCGCGGCCTCGATCGACCCGGCGCGGCTGACCGTCGTGGAGGGCGACATCGCCCGGGCCCACCTGGGCCTCGACGCGGCGACGTACGACCGCCTCACGTCGGAGACGACGCTCGTCCATCATCTCGCGGCCATCTACGACCTCGCGGTGCCGATGGCCCTGGCCGAACGCGTGAACGTCGAGGGCACGCAGCACGTCGTCGACTTCTGCCGCGACGCACCCAACCTGCGCCGGCACCACTACATCTCCACCGCCTACGTCGCCGGCTGGCGCTCCGGGACCATCCTGGAGACCGACCTGGCCGCCGGCCAGGACTTCAAGAACCACTACGAGTCGACCAAGTTCGCCGCCGAGGTCATCGTCCAGGGCTCGATGGACGAGGTGCCGACGACGATCTACCGCCCCGCGATCGTCGTCGGGGACTCCCACACCGGCGAAACGCAGAAGTTCGACGGGCCCTACTACGTGCTGCGGCTCATCTCCCTCGCCGCCGGCCTGCACCTCCCCATCCCCCAGATCGGCGCGGCGCGCGCCCCGATGAACGTGGTGCCGGTCGACTTCGTGTTCGACGCCATCGCCGCGGTCACGCTCTCCGGCGACGCCGAGGGGCAGGTGCTGCACCTCGTCGACCCGGACCCGATCCCCGCCGCGGAGATGGCCCAGCTCATGGCCGAGGCCTACGCGGGACGCCCGATCGCCTACCGGCTCCCGTACGGGTTGGTCGAGCGGTCGCTGGGCCCCAAGCCGCTGCGCAAGCTGTTCGGCGGCGCGCCGCCCGAGTCCCTCGCGTACCTGAACCACCCGGTGCGGTTCGACACGACGGTCGCCACCGAGGTGCTCGCCCGGCACGGCCTGCGCTGCCCGCGCTTCACCGAGTACGTGGACCCGATGGTCGCGTTCTTCAAGGCGAACGAGAAACAGCTGTAGCGCCTCGGCGGAGCGGCGTCGGCGCTTGCGTCGTGCTCTAGCCTCCGGCCGATGCGTACCCGCCTGCCCCTCGTCCTCGCCGCCGCCGTCGCCTGCCTCTTCGTCGCGGCATCGCCCGCCCAGGCGGCCACGACGTGCAAGTCCAAGCACCCCGTGTACAGCCTGAAGACGTACGGCAGCGGCAAGGCGGCGACCTGCAGCTCGGCGCTGAAGATCTCCTCCAAGCTGGCCGCGCGCTACAGGAAGCCCAGCAGCTTCAAGGGCAGCCGCTCCAAGGGCAAGAACGTCACCACCACGGACGGCAAGGGTCGGACGTTCAAGTGCGGCTGGGAGGCCGGCTCCAAGGACAAGAAGTACGTGCTGTGGACGTGCACGCGGGGGTACGTCACCGCGTCCTGGATCTGGCGGCTCAACCGCTAGCCGCTCCGTCCACCAGGCGTCGCGCAGGCCGCGACGTCCGGGTGCGGACGACCCGTTTGGCCCCCGCGGCCAATGAGGTACACAGGTGGTCCCTGGGGTTTCGACCGTCGGGCGAACCCTGGCGCGGCAGGACCGACCGTCGGTCGCTTATGGCAACCCACGGCGGTCTCCAGGATTCGCGGTTCGCGCGTCCTCCGGCCACACCGGGGTGACGCGACGTCCGCCGCCGCAACCAAACCACGGAGACATGGTGAAGACTGTCCTGACGTTCCGCTGGGGCCTCGCGCCCCTGCTGGCCCTCCTCGTCCTGGCCGCATTCGCGCCCGCCTCGAACGCCGCCCTGCCCGACCCGATGCTGCGGGGCACCTACACGCCGGTCACCGTCGACCCGGTGAAGGTCGGCCTCGTCGACCTGCAGGAGCCGTCCGCGAGCGGCGGCGCCGCCACCGGCACCGCCGCGGCCGCCACCGTGCAGCTGCGCGGATCCCTCTACTACCCCGGCGACCGCGCCAGCGGCTCCCCGGTGATCGTGCTCGTCCACGGCAACCACGCCAGCTGCGCGAGCGGCTCGGCCCCGAACTGCACGGTCTACGAGCGCAACGACCGGGGCTACGCGTACCTGGGCGAGAACCTCGCGACCTGGGGCTACACGGTCTTCTCGATCGACCAGGACCAGCTCATGTACTACCAGGACGGCACCGCGCGCGGCATGCACCAGCGCCGCCTGATCATCGCCGCCACGCTCGACGCGCTCTACAAGGCCAACCAGGCCGAGATCCCCGCCGACACCAACAACAACGTCGGCGCCCAGCTCGTCGGCAAGCTCGACTTCAACCGCATCGGCCTGATGGGCCACTCCCGCGGCGGTGACGCCGTCACGAGCTTCCTGAACTACAACCGCGAGCGTCCCGCACCGGGCCGCCGCTACACCGGCATCCGCGGCGTGATCGCCCTCGCCCCCGTCGACTACGAGCGCAAGGCCCCGTACGGCACCGCGTTCATGACGATGATCGGCAACTGCGACGGCGACGTCTCCAACCTCGCCGGCACCCGCTTCTTCGAGCGCAGCCAGTACATCGACCCGAACGACCCCTACCCGCGCATCCAGGCGATGCTCCAGGGGGCCAACCACAACTGGTTCAACTCGACGTGGTTCGCGGACGGCGACGACGCTACGACGAGTGACGCCGCCTGCTCCACCTCCGGGACCAACGCCAACAACATCCGCCTCAGCGGCGGCACCTACACCCGGTCCGGCAACACCGGCACGTTCGGCTCCGGCGACCCGGCGCTGATGGGTGACCAGGAGAAGGCCGGCCTGGGCGTCATGAGCTCGTTCTTCCGCCGCTACGTCGGCTCCGAGCTCGCGTTCGACCCGTACATGACAGGTGAGGTGCAGCAGGACGGCCTGCCCGCCCTGCCCGCCACCGCCTGCCCGTCGCTGAACGCCGCCGGCACGCGCATCCCCTGCGCCAACCGCCTGGAGCTCAGCTACTTCGCCCCGCCGGCCGAACGCCGGGACGTGATCCGGCCCGAGCCCGACCAGCCGACGGAGATCAGCGCCCTGGGCACCTCGCTCTCGGCCAGCGGCTTCGCCAACCCGTACGTCACGGGCGGCGGCGTCACCCCGCTCCCGGCCACGACCCCGTCGGGCCTGGACTGGTGCAACCCCGAGCCGATCCACTTCACCCCCAGCGCCGTCGGCGTCTCCGGCAACCCGCTGGCCACGAAGCCGTGCCCGCTGCCCGCGGCCGGCGCCGTCGGCGGCCAGAGCGGCACCCGGGAGAACGCCCCGGTCAACCACTCCTACGGCCTCCAGTTCGCGCTGGCCTGGGACAACCCGCTGACCACCGGCGGCGCACCGGCGAAGCTGTCCACGCGCATCCCGTCGACCGCCGGGGACGTCTCCGGGTTCCGGTCGCTCGGCCTGGGTGCCGCGGTCAACTTCTTCGACACCCGCAACCCCGCCCGGGGAACCCAGGGCCTCTGGGATCCCAACTTCACGACGCAGGACTTCACGATCGCGCTGACCGACAGCGACGGCCACGAGGGCACGGTGTCCGCCGCCGACGCCCGGTACGGCAACGCACTGCACCCGACCGTGGGGGCGATCACCGCCCGCGTCCACGTCGTGCTCAACGAGGTGCGCGTCCCGCTCACCGACTTCTCGAGCCAGGGCGTCGACCTGACGAAGGTGCGCAAGATCGAGTTGCGCTTCGGCGAGCTCGGCAAGCCGGCGACCGGTTCGATCGAGCTGGCCGACGTGCGGTTCCAGGAGGCGATCTCCGGGCCCAGCCCCGAGGCCGCGTCGTTCGCCGCCGAGCAGGCCGCCGCGGCGATCGAGGACACCCCGCGCGTCTCGCAAGCCGAGGCGCCCGACGTGATCCTCATCGACCCGCCGAAGCCGGCCACGAAGGCGGCGGCATGCACCGACGTCACCGCGCCGGTGGCGAAGATCGTCACCCGCAAGGCCAGGGGCGGGAAGCTCACGCTGACCGGCAAGGCCGGTGACACGGCGTGCGGGAAGGCCGGCAAGGTGCGCACCGTCGAGGTGACGGTGTACGCCAAGGCCGGGAAGGCCTGCCGCTTCGTGACCGCCAAGGGCACGCTGAGCACGCCGATGTCCTGCGCCAGCCAGGTGGGCCTCGTCGCCCACGGCACGACCGCCTGGTCGCTGCGGCTGAAGCGGACCCTGAAGAAGGGCACCTACGGCGTGTACGTCCGCGCCGTCGACGGAGCCGGGAACAAGCAGTCCGCCCAGCGCTCGACCCTGAAGGTCGGGTGAGCGGCATGACCACCGACACGCACCGCAACCACCACGACCACAGGTTCTCGATGCCCAGCTCACTCCGTCGCACCGTGCGCACGCTCGCGCTCGCGGCGTTCGTCTCGGCGGCGCTGCCGGCCGTCGCGGCCGCGTCGACGTGGACCGTCGACGACGACAAGGTCCAGTGCCCCAACGCGGGCTTCACCACGATCCAGGCGGCCATCGACCAGGCGGCGCCGTGGGACACCGTCCGCATCTGCGACGGCACGTACCGTGAGGTCTCCGCCGCGACCACCGCGACCAACAGCCCGGCGCAATCCGGGTCCAAGAACGGCCTGACCATCACCAAGCCGCTCACCCTCAAGGGTGCCGGGGCGAGCAAGGTGTTCATCGAGCCGGCGGCCAGCGCCGGCACGACGCTCGCCGGCACCGTCCCGTACCTGCGGGACGGCGGCGGCGCGGTCATCCAGATCAACCGCCAGTCCGGCGGCTCGAGCGACTTCACGGAGAACTTCGTGGACATCTCGGGGGTGACGGTCCGCTCCCCGAGCATCTACGCGGAGGCCGGCATCGCGTTCTTCAACACCTCCGGTCGCGTCTCGAACTCGACGGTCGGGCCGCTGTACCGCTCCGCCGACGCCACGGAGCTGGCGACCAAGCCGCACGGCTACGGCATCGTCATGACCAACTTCCTCCAGGGCGCGTCGGAAGCGGCGGTCCGCCGGGAGGTGACGGTCCAGAACAGCCTCGTCACCGGCTACCAGTCCGGCGGCATCCTGTTCGACGACGGCCGGCTGGCCGACGGCAACGCGGCCAACAACGTCCGCTCCGGGATCATCGAGTACGGCACCGTGACCAACACCCGCGTGGTGGGCAGCGGCCCGGACGCCGTGATCCCCCAGACGGGCATCCGCTACCACGCGGGCGCCCGGGGCGCGGTCACCGGCAGCGAGATCACCGGCAACTCCTACACGCCCAACCCGCGCGCCTCGGTCGGCCTGCTGCTGACCGACGCGAACACGGGCAACGACCCGTCCAACCCGACCGTCCGCGCGTTCAAGGCGACGGGCAACAGCTTCACCGGCAACGGCTACGGGCTGTTCAACGCCGACATCACCAACGCCGGCGTGCGCCTCGGCGCTCCGGCGGCGGCCACCGGCACCGGGCTCGGCGACGAGAACTGGTGGGGCTGCGCGGCCGGGCCGAACATCGGCGCGCCGAGCAGCACCGAGACGGGCTGCGACGGCGTCTCCGGCGCCGACACGGCGGCGGCCGCCAGCGTCGAGCTGGGCCTGGCCCGCACGATCGCCCCGGACGCGCTGACCGTGCCCGCGGCCACCGTGGACACGGCGCCGATCGGCGCGTGGGTCACCCCGTCGGAGGAGGAGACGCTCCTCACCGGCGTCACCACGACCACGGCGGTCGCGGCGTCGGACGACTTCGGGGTCGCGTCCGTGTCGGCCACGCTGGACGGGAACCCGCTGGGATCTCGTACCCGCGCGCCGTACGAGTTCGACGTCACGCCGGTCAAGGCGGACATCGGCGCCACGCACACGCTGGTGGCGACGATCGTCGACTCGTCGGGCCAGACGGTCACCTCGACGCGCACGTTCACCGTCGCGTCCTCGGACAAGACGGCGCCGGTCACCACCGACGACGTGCCCACCGGCTGGGTGCCCGCCGCGGTCCCGGTCACGCTGACCGCGACGGACGCCGGCGACTCGGGGCTGGTGGCGACCCACTACACGGCCGGCGTCAACCCGGAGAACCCGACCACGTCGAGCCCGGTGTACGACCCGGGCAGCAAGCCGGTCCTCGCCGGCGGCGAACGGATCCGGTACTTCTCGATCGACGGGGCCGGCAACGCGGAGGCCGTCAAGACGTCGCCCGCGCTGCAGGTGGACGGGGCCGCGCCGGTCACGTCCGCCACCCCGGCGGCCGGACTCGTCGCCACCCCGGTGGTGCTGACGCTGACCGCAACGGACGACGTCTCGGGCGTCGCCTTCACCGAGTACCGCATCGACGGCGGCTCGTGGACCACCTACGCCGCACCGGTCCCGGTCTCCCTCGGCGAGCACGCGATCGAGTACCGCTCGACCGACGTGGCCGGCAACGCGGAGACGGCGAAGTCGCTGGCCGTCGACGTCCGTGACCCGGCCGCGGCCCGCCCCGCGATCGACGTGACCGCGGTGTCCGCGACGCTCGAGGGCCTGATCGGGCCCGGCGTCACGCACTACGAGTTCCTCTACCGCAAGAACGGAGTGACCGACTGGACCGGCTCGGGCAAGACGCCCGTCGCCGGCACGGACCCGGTGAGCCTCGCGCTCGACGGGCTCGTCCCCCAGACGATCTACTACTACAAGGTGCGGGCCTACCTGCCCAACGGGGGCGGGTACGCGTACTCGCCGATCGTCTCGTTCACCACCACCCCGCAGGGCCTGAGCCCGGCCGACGTCACCGTCGACCCGGTCACGGACCTCACGACCACGGGGGCCACCCTGGGGGCGACGGTCAACCTCCACGGCTCCAGCGGCATCGGCGTCATCGAGTGGGGCACGGCGTCCGGGGACTACACACGGTCCGCCGCGCTGTACTACACGGCGACGAGCACCGGCCGGGACTTCTACCGGTCGCTGCCCACGCAGTTCTCGCCGGGGACGATCTACCACTACAAGATCACCGTGACCAACGCGACGGGGTCGGTCACCACCGGTGACCAGACGTTCACCACCCTGTCGCCGCCCGTCCCGGTGGTCACGTTCGGTGCGGTGAGCCCGATCGGACCCAACACCGCCACGATCAACACCACGGTGGACACCGACGGGGCCCCGGTGACGAGCAGTAGCGTCCAGTGGGGCACGACGACCGCGTACGGCAAGTCGCTGCCGCTGCTCTCCGGAGCCGCCCAGCCCGACGGCAGCCGCATCTACACCCGGCCGCTGATCTCCATGAAGCCCAGCACGGTCTACCACTACAAGGTGACCGTGACCACGGCCTTCGGGACGTACGAGAGCACCGACCGCACGTTCACGACGACCCCCTAGCGGGAGAGCGGGAGCCCCCGCCCCACCCGACCGCCGGCCCGAGAGGCCCCCGCACCCGCGGGGGCCTCTCGCGTTGCGGGGCGTGCGGGGGCGACGGCCGGCAGCCTGGGCGCCACGCAGGCCGAGCCGTACATCACGACCGCTGGGCGGTCACGTCGTACGGTTGGCGATGCGGGGCGCCGATCCGGAGGACCGGCGGCGGGGCTCAGCCTCCGCCCCACCCCGCGAAGCCGGAGCTGAAGGGGTCGCCGGTGCCGTTGCCGTTGCCCTTCATCGCCTTCATCGGCCGGCCCTCGAACCCGACGTTGTCCTTCGGGACGCCGACCTCGTCGGACGTGGCGTCGGGCGCGTGACCGGCGGCGCGCTGCTCGGCGACGACCTGCTCGTCGGACGTGAAGCGCCGGCGCCAGCGCCGGAAGGTGAACACGGTCTCGTCCATGCCGCGAACGCTAGCGACGGAACACACCCCTGTCCACCCGGGGCGAAGGTGGCGTGATGACCCTCCTATTTGGAGGGAGACCACGCCACCTTCGTCGGGACGGCCAGTCCCTACAGCTCGTTGAGCTCCGAGGTGATGTCGGTCACCGACGCCTTGGCGTCGCCGAACAGCATCTGCGTCTTGGGGTTGACGAACAGCGGGTTGTCGATGCCGGCGTAACCGGAGGACATCGACCGCTTGAGGACGATCACCGACGCGGAGTCGTCCACGTTGAGGATCGGCATCCCGTAGATCGGCGACGACGGGTCGTTGCGCGCGTCGGGGTTCGTGACGTCGTTGGCCCCGATGACGATCGCCACGTCGGTGCGCGGGAAGTCGCCGTTGGCGTCGTCCATCTCCTTGAGCTGGTCGTACGGCACGTCGGCCTCGGCCAGCAGCACGTTCATGTGCCCGGGCATCCGGCCCGCGACCGGGTGGATCGCGTACTGGACCTCGACGCCCTTGGCCTCCAGCGCCTTGGCCATCTCGCGCACCGCGTGCTGGGCCTGGGAGACGGCCATGCCGTACCCCGGGACCACGACGACGAGCCGGGCGAACGCCATCTGGATGGCGACGTCGGCCGCGCTGGTGGCGCGCACCGTGCCGCCGCCCGCGCCCGCGGCTCCGGCGGCCACCTCGGCCCCGCCGCCGCCGAACCCGCCGACGATCACGCTGGTGATCGTCCGGTTCATGGCGATGGCCATCTGCTGCGTGAGGATGGTGCCGGACGCGCCGACGATCATGCCGGCGACGATCAGCGCCTGGTTCTCCAGCGCGATGCCGGCTGCGGCCGCGGCCAGGCCGGTGAACGCGTTGAGCAGCGAGATGACGACGGGCATGTCCGCGCCGCCGATCGGCAGCACGAGCATCACGCCGAACACGCCGGCGAAGACGAGCAGGCCGATCATCACGATCTCGGTCTGCGGCTCGGCGACGATCGCCACGGCGCAGGCCAGTGCGGCCAGGCCGATCAGGCCCTGGATGGGCAGCTGCAGCTTGCCGAGGGAGATCGGCTTGCCGGAGATGAGCTCCTGCAGCTTGCCGAACGCGATGTTCGACCCCCAGAAGGAGATCGAGCCGATCAGCGCCGAGAAGACGCTGAAGATCGCGATATACGTGTCGATGCCGTCGAACCCGGCGGTCTCGCGGAACTCGGCCCAGGAGACGAGCGCGACCGCGCCGCCGCCCACTCCGTTGAACAGCGCAACCATCTGCGGCATCGCGGTCATCTTCACGCGGCGGGCCGCGGGGACGCCCACGAGCGCGCCGATGAGGAGGCCCAGGACGACGAGCACCGCGTTGTTGAACGGGTCGACGAGCAGCGTCGCCACCACGGCGATGACCATGCCGACCGCGGCGATGCGGTTGCCGCGCACCGCGGTCTTGGGCCCGGTCAGGCCCGAGAGGCCGTAGATGAACAGCGAGAACGCGACGATGTAGAGAACGCTCTTGAAGTTGACGTCGAAGAGGATCGAGGTGGCGGTCATGCCGCACCGCCCTTCGTGTCGCCCGCGTCATCCTTCGCGGCGGGCTTGTCCTTCTTCGGCTTGAACATCTCGAGCATGCGGTCGGTGACGACGAAGCCGCCGACCACGTTGATCGCGCCGAAGACCAGCGCGACGAACAGGATGATCTTGGAGCCGGTGTCCAGGTCCGCGCCGGTGGCCAGCAGCACGAGGCCGCCGAGCACGACGATGCCGTGGATCGCGTTCGTCCCCGACATCAGCGGGGTGTGCAACGTGTTGGGCACCTTGGAGATCACGGCGTAGCCGACGAAGCCGGCCAGCACGAGGATCGCCAGGTTGGTCACCAGGGGGCTGACGCCCTCCACGGCGACGTTGGCAAGCAAGGCGGTCATGACGCGGCCTCCACGGTCTTCTTGGCTCCGGCGTGGACGATCTCGCCGTTGCGGGTGATGGTCGCGCCGGCGATGATCTCGTCGTCGTAGTCGAGCTCCAGCGTCGTCTCGGCGCCGTCCTCGCCGGGCTTGAGCATCAGCTCGAGCAGGGCCTGGACGTTGCGGGCGTAGAGCGACGAGGCGTGCTCGGCGACCTGCGACGGCAGGTTGACCGGCGACATGATCGTGACGCCGTCGACGACGGTCGTCTCGCCGGGCACGGTCAGCTCGCAGTTGCCGCCCGTCTCCCCCGCGAGGTCGACGATGACGGAGCCCGGCTTCATGCCGTGCACCGCCTCGGCCGTGACCAGGCGCGGAGCGGGACGGCCGGGGACGAGCGCGGTGGTGATGACCACGTCGAAGCCCTTGGTCGCCTCGGTGAGCGCGGCCTGCTGCTGCGCGCGCTCCTCCTCGGTGAGCTCGCGGGCGTAGCCGCCCTCACCGGCGGCGTCGATGCCCAGGTCCAGCCACTTGGCGCCGAGGGACTCGACCTGCTCGGCCGTCTCGGGGCGCACGTCGTAGCCGGTCGTCGCCGCGCCGAGGCGGCGGGCGGTGGCCAGGGCCTGCAGCCCGGCGACGCCGATGCCGAGGACGAGGACCTTCGCCGGCGGGATGGTGCCGGCGGCCGTCATGAGCATCGGGAAGAAGCGGCCGATCGTCTGGGCGGCGTCGAGCACGGCCTGGTAGCCGGCGACGTTGGCCTGCGACGACAGCGCATCCATGGACTGCGCGCGGCTGATGCGCGGCACGGCCTCCATGGCCAGGGCGGTCGCCCCGGAGGCGGCCAGCGCACTGGCGGTCTGCGGGCTGGAGAGGGGCGCGAGGAAGCCGACGAGCAGCTGATCGGCGCGCAGGGCCGCGAGCCGTTCGGGCGACGGCGGCGCCACCACGGCGACGACGTCGGCCGACCAGACGTCGGAGCCGAGCGTGGCCCCCGCGTCGGCGAAGGCGTCGTCGGGGATGAGCGCGCCGGCACCGGCGCCGGGCTCCACCGTGACGACCGCGCCCTTCGCGATCAGCTTCTTGACGACCTCGGGGACGAGCGCGACGCGATGCTCGCCGGCGGCGGTCTCCTTGGGAACTCCGATTCGGACAGCCATAGGGGCGCGGAACCTATCCCATCCGGCGAACGCATCGAGGGTTGACCTGCCGGGGAGGCACCCGATCGGCGGGGGTCGCGTGCGCGTTCACGACACGGGACCGATCGGGAACGGCCGCTTCTGGAGGGCCATCAACGCGTACGAGGTGACCCAGACGGGGCTCTGGCGGCTGGTCCGCGAGAACTGGATGCTGCCGTCCGAGGCCTGCAGCGACCGCAGGTACGTCATCGCCGAGTTGGCCTGGGGCGTCTTGCGCAGCTGCTCGGGATCGCGCCCGTAGGCGACGAAGGCCTGGATCGCCCAGGCGGTCGACTGGGCGTTGGCGTCCCCGTCGACCCCGACGAACCCGCCGCTGAGCTCCTGAGCCTTCTCCAGGTACACCAGTGCGCCCTTGGCGGCGTCGGAGTCCTTCTGGCCCGAGAGCTTCAGGGCCTGCAGCACCGCGGCGGTGTCGTCGACGTCGGGCGACCCGTTGGGCCCCGTGTAGCTGAACCCCCCGGAGTCGGTGGCCTGTTCCGCCAGCCACGCGCCCGCCTTCGTCACCGGCCCGCTCGTGGCGGAGTCGCCGGCGGCGCGCAGCGCGATGATCCCGAACGCGGTCAGGTTGACGAGCGAGGAGAACGAGCCGCCGGGCTTCTGGACCGCGCGCAGCTTGCGAGCCAGGGTCGTGGTGGAGCCGCGGGCGGCGCGCAGCGCCATGATCGTGCGCTCGATGTCGCCGACCGAGGTGACCAGCCGGGCGTCCGCGGCGGTCCGGGCCGCGGCGGTCTTGCCGCCCTTGCGCGCCGTGCGCGGATCGGCCCCGGCGGAGGCCAGGGCCATCGTCGCCCACGCGCTGTAGAGCGGTGTGGAGGCGCGGCCGCGTGCCGGGCCGAAGCCGCCGTCGCGGTTCTGGGCGCGGCGGAGGTAGAGCAGGGCGTTCGCGGTGACCGAGCGGGCGGTCTGGGCGGTGGGCGACGCGCCGGGCGGCGCGGCCTGGGCCTCGGCGGTCGTCCCGGCCACCGATCCCGTCCCGACCACGAGCGCGAGCACGACAGCCGCCGCGGCGGCGAGCGGCTCCCAGCGGACGGTGAACCGCTCCCGGTAGCGCAGCAGGGCGCGCAGGAAGGCGGGGCCGAAGGCCAGGCAGAAGACGACGTTGCCCACGACGTGGGCGATGGTGAACGGCAGGGAGAGCGACAAGATGGCGAGGTACTCCTCGAGCGTGTGCACGCCCGTGTAGGTGATCCAGGTGGAGAAGTCCATGATCAGGCCGAAGCCCAGGCCGGCCAGCCCGCAGGCCACGGCGAGCGGGACGCGGTTCATGGACCGGCCGCTGAGGTGGCCGAGCACCGCCCCGAAGATGCCGCACAGCCCCCACGCGGCCATCTGCCACGGCGTCCACGGCCCCTGGCCGAAGATCACGTTGGAGGCCAGCGCGGCGACCGCGCCGACGGTGAAGCCGGGCGCGGCACCGAGCGCGAAACCGGCGATGAGGACGATGTCGGTGGTCGGCTTGACGTTGGGGATCGGCGCGAACGCGATGCGGCCGACGGCGGCCAGCGCGGCGAGCGCCGCGACGAGCGCCACGAGCTTGGCCGGCGGACGGCTGCGCTCGTACCAGAGGAACCCGGCGCCGAGAGCGAGGGCGAGCAGCAGGAAGGAGGACAGGGTCCAGGTCATCGCACGACCTCCCGGCGGCGATCGGTCACGGCGCCACCTCGATCGTCATCCGGCCGCGCAGCAGCTCGGCGCCCTCCTCGGGCAGCAGGGCGCCGCCCGCCCCGCCGAGGATCCGGGCGGTCTCGGTGGCGAAGTACCAGCCGCCGGCCAGCACCTCGGCCGCGGGACCGTCCGCGATCGGCCGCCCGTCGGCGAGCAGGATGACCCGGTCGGCGAACGTGGCGGCCAACTCGGCGTCGTGGGTGGCGACGATCACGGCGGGATCGTCGGCGCCGCCCGTGGCGAACGCGCGCAGGCGGGTGACGAGGTCGCCCTTGGCGCCCCGGTCCATCCCCCGCGTCGGCTCGTCCAGGCAGATGACGGCGGGCGGGGCGACGCCGTCGATCGCCGATCCGAGCACCACGGCGAGCGCCAGCCGCTGGCGCTCCCCGCCGCTGAGGTCACGCGGGTGGCGATCGGCGAGGTGGCTGAGCCCCTCGGCCTCCAGCGCGGCGGCCGGCGCCTCCTCGGCGACCGTCTCGTGCACGAGGTAGGCCCCCGGGTCCTGGAGCAGCAGCGCCACGCGCCCGGCGGCCTTCACGGTGCCGCGCGTCGGTTCCATCAGCCCGCCGGCGTGGCGCAGCAGCGTGGACTTGCCGGCACCGTTGCGGCCCATCAGCGCCACGCGCTCGCCGGGCGCGAAGGCCAGGCTCACGTCGCGCAGGACGGTGCGGCCGGCCGGGTACTCGAACCAGGCCCGGTCGAAGAGCAGTGCCGCGGCGCCGCGGACGCCCCGCTTGGGCCGGCGCGGCGCGGGCGCGGCGTCGGCGGACGGCGGGGACGCGGCCCGGCCCGGCCCGGTCTGCAGTCCGTGGGCGCGCAGCGTGGCCCGGGCCTGCTTGACGCCGGCCGGCAGCGGCCGCAGGCCCGCCCGGTCGAACAGGCGGGCGCCGGGCGTCTGCAGCGCGGGCGCGTGCTCGCCGGCCCAGCCCAGGAACTCCCGGGGCGCGCCGTCGCAGGCCACCGCCCCGCGGTCCAGGGCGATCACGCGGTCGGCGTGGCCCAGGCACCGTTCCAGCCGGTGCTCGCACAGGATCACCGCCGTCCCCCACTCCTCGTTGAGCCGGCGCAGCAGCCACACCAGCTCGTCCCCGGCGACCGGGTCCAGCTGGGAGGTCGGCTCGTCGAGCAGCACGAGGTCGGGCCGGCCGGCCACGGAGGCGCCGAGCGCGACCCGTTGGAGCTCCCCGCCGCTGAGCTCGGCGGTCGGCCGGTCGAGCAGGCCCTCCACGCCGAGGGCCAGGGCGACCTCTTCGACGCCGCGGGCGATGGCCGAGGCGTTCAGGCCGCGATTCTCCAGTGGGAAGGCCAGCTCGCTGCGCACGGTGCCGAGCACGACCTGCGTCTCGGGGTCCTGGAAGAGGGTGCCGGCCACGCGGGCGACGTCGGCCGGGCCGTGCTCGCGGGTGTCGAGCCCGCCGACCACCACCCGGCCGCCGAACGTGCCGCCGTGGAAGTGGGGCACGAGGCCGCTGGCCGCCCGCAGCAGGGTCGACTTCCCCGACGCCGACAGCCCGGCGAGGACGACGAACTCACCGGGATCGACGGTCAGCGACACGTCGCGCAGCGCCGGCTCGCGCGCGTTCGCGTACGTGTAGGTGAGGTGCTCGACGGCGAGGACGGGGGTCACGCGATCCCCCGGCGGTCGAGGAAGGGCAGGCCGGCGGCGACCACGACGGCGACCGCGACGGCGACCGGGGCCACGCCGGCGTCGACCGTGGTCTCCGGGTAGAACGTGGCTCCCGCGATCCCGGCGTAGCGGCCGAGCAGCGCGAGCGTGACGACGACCACGGCGGAGGCGAGGAACGCGAGGTCGTGGCGCGACCACGGCTCACGCGAGGAACGGCCGCCCGCCCGGCCGGCCGTGGCGTACCCGCGCACCTCCAACGTGGCGGCCACGTCGACGGCCCGGTCCAGCGCGCCGGTGGCCACCGCGCGCACCAGCGCCAGCCGCGAGCCGCCCCCGTCGGCCCGGCACTTCTGGGCGTCGGCCAGGCGCCGGCCGTCGGCGGCGAGCACGGGCACGAGGCGGGTGGCGAGCACGGCGGTCAGCGCGGAGCGGAACGAGACGCGGCGCAGCAGGCGCAGCAGGCCGTCGGGGTCGACGGTGAGCGCGAACAGCGAGGAGGCCGCCACGAGGACGACGATCCGCAGGCCGAGCACCGCGCCGTAGACGATCCCCTCCAGCGTGACGTCGACCTGGCCGAGCGGGCCCCACTCGCCGAGACGAGCGACGACCGTGAGGCCGTCGCGCACGAGGAGCGGATTGATCAGGGCCAGCGGGATCGCCAGGATCAGCGACCATTTCGCGGCCGTGGCCACGCCCCCCTGCACCCGTGCCCCGCAGGCCGCGACGACGACCGCCGCGCCGACGCCGGCCAGCACGATCGGGTTGTCCGACAGGATCGCCGCCAGGCACAGTGCGAGCGCATACAGGCAGCCGACGGCGGGCCGGACGGCGTGCAGCGGGGTCGCGAGGCGGCGGTAGATCAAGGGGTGGCGGGAGGGGTGGCGGGGACGTCCACCCCCTGGCCTCCGGAGAGGGCCAGGGCGAAGTGGTTGTGCAGGGTGGTCTCGTCGAGCGCGCCGGCGGCGGCGAGCACGCCGGCGTCGTCGGTGCCGGTGATCACCCAGATCGGGAAGCCGTCCTTGACCGCGGTCGCGGCGACGAGCCCCGAGCCGGCGCCCAGGGTGCGGGCCGGCTCGCCGTCCGGCTTCAGCACCGTGATCGACTTGCCGTCGGCGGCGGGCTTGGCGTAGACGCCGCTGGCCCCCGGGCCCTGCTCCATCCGCCGGACGATCGTCTCGTCGCGAACCGCGATCCACGGACCGACGAGCACGCGCAGCGACTCCTTCACGAACGAGGAGCGGATCTGGTTGCGGGCCGAGACCACGCCGAGGTCGGCGAGCTGCTTGACGACCTTGTCGCAACCGGCCGACTGCAGCTCGGCGCACTCCACGAGCACGGGCAGGCGCCGGCCGTCACGGCCGTGCAGGAACGGCTCGGGATAGCTGCCGACCACGGCGGGCACGTTCTGGGTGGCCTCCCAGCTGTGACGGTCGAACCAGATGCTGTCCCCGTCGTGCACCTCGGTCGCGGCGGCGCCCTTGGGCGCCTGGATCCCGTTGACGTAGTACATCCAGTCCTCGGGCGGATCGCCGTCGGTGCCGCCCGTCTTGCCGTTGATCGACTGCACGAACCCGCCGCCGTAGCGCGTCTCGACCTTCGCGTTGCGCTGCAGCAGGCGCATCACGGTGTCCTTGCCGTCGGTCTTCGGCTCGTTCGTGTCGAGCAGCGTCTTGCTGCCGAAGTCCAGGGTCACGTCGAGCGACGCGCCCTTGGTCCCCTCCCCCGACCCCAGGCCGCAACCGCCGAGGGCGATCAGGAGACCGGCGGCGACTGCGACCAGGAGCGGGGTTCGGGTCATGCGGATCGTCTCGGGCTACTTGACGAAGAACACGATGCGGTTGTGGCCGCGCCGGATCGACGTGTCGACGTTGAGCTTGCCGTCCACGGCGCGCACGTCGAGCACGTAGCGGCCCTTGGACGGGGTCTGCGGGAGCAGGTAGGACCAATCCTGACGATCCCCGATGGTGAACCACCGGCCGAGCGACGCGCTGCACCGCTTGATCTTCAGCCACTTCTCGTACTTGCCGGCGTAGGTGGAGCACGCGCCCGCGTCGTTGCGGGTGAGGCGCAGCTGCACCTTCTTGATGCCGTCCGGGTCCGGGGTGACCGTGCCGGCCAGCGTGCGGGGAGCCTTGCCCGCGGCGAACGTCTGCTGCTCGGTGATGCCGGTGATCTGGACGATCGGCGCCTTGGGGACGACGGGCGGGTCGGCCGGCGGCTGGACCGGCGGGATCGGGTCGCCGGGCTTGGTCGTGCCGCAGTAGCCGTCCGCGCCGTCGGTGGCGCACACGCTGGCGTCGACCGCCGCGAAGTTCGCCTTCGAGGCCCGCAGGGCGTTCGGTCCGGCCGCAGCCGTGACCGCGACCTGGCCCGACGCGTTCGTCGTCTGGACCGCGTCACCGACGGCCAGGTTGGCCCCCGCGACCGGCGCCAGGGTGCCGTCCGTCGCGTAGCGCTTCACCGTCACGGTGAACGGGACCCCGGGCGTGACCGTCTTGGGCGCGTCGATCGCGAGCGGGAGCACGCTGTCGTTGGTGCACCCGAACGTCGCCGGGTCGTAGTTGCAGTAATCGACCAGCGCGAGGACGTCGTCGCCCTCCTGCAGCCCGTCGTCGCACACCGACTTGTAGGTGTACTTGTGGTTGATCCACAGCGCGAAGTAGTCGTCGCCGGCGGGCGCGTAGCCCTTGATCCCGGTGAGGTAGTAGGCCGCGAAGCTGGAGTTGTAGCTCGCCGCCCAGTCGTTGCCGACGGCGGACTGCAGGGCACCGCCGAAGCTGGTGGCGGCGCACTCGTGCGTACCGTCCTTCAGCACGGGCGCCGACGGCAGGGCGACGGTCGTCTGCGGGACGACGGTGCGGTCCTTGCCCTCCACGCGCAGCGTGACGTTGGTGGCCTGGGCGGCGGAGGCCGCGGACAGGACGATGAGACCGGCGGTCAGGAATCCGAGCAGGTGCTTCTTCATGGAGCCACCCCTTTCCTCGAGGGCGTATGGGCTGTCGGTCGGAGGCAGGTCTCCTGGCTGCCGGGACGACCCTTCCGCGCCTTCCCGGGACCTCGTCGGTCCGGTGGCTGCGCACGGTGGCGCTGCGGTGGGCTTGCCCGGTCACAGTGGCGGGTCCGCGCCGGATTCTCACCGGACTTCCCTTGACCACCGACCGTTGAACAGCGGTGATCGTACCGGCGATCGCGTTCACATGGCCCCACCTGGGGCTATCGTTCCCGGCGTGACCGTCAACCTGACCCGCATCTACACCAAGCTCGGCGACGGTGGCGAGACCCACCTCGGCGACATGACCCGCGTCCCCAAGACGCACCCGCGCATCGAGTCCTACGGCGAGACCGACGAGCTCAACGCCTTCATCGGGGTCGCCATCGCCGCGGGTGGCCTCCCCGAACCGTTCGCCGCGTGGCTGCTGCGCATCCAGAACGACCTGTTCGACCTCGGTGCCGACCTCGCCGTCCCGGAGAACCCCGACAGCACCCGCGACCGCCTGCGCGTCCTGCCCGAGCAGACGACCTGGCTCGAAGAGCGCTGCGACGAGATCAACGCCACCCTCACGCCGCTGAAGTCGTTCGTGCTGCCCGGCGGAACCCTGGCCGCCGCCAACCTCCACGTCTGCCGCACCATCTGCCGCCGCGCCGAACGCCGCGCCCTCGACGTCGATGGCGCCAACCCCGAGGTCGTGCGCTACCTCAACCGCCTCAGCGACCTGCTCTTCATCCTCAGCCGAGCGGCAAACGGACCCGACGAACCGCTGTGGGTGCCGGGCGCGAACCGCTGAGCGACAGGCCCCGGGCGAAGCCCAGGGCGATGACGGCGGCGAGCAGCGCGATGGCCCCCGCCCCCACCACGAACGTGGGGTGAGCGACGGCGTAGTCGGCCACGCGGGCCGGGGCGATCGACGCCGCGACGAGCGCGCCGGCGAGCACCGCGCCGGCGACGGCGAGCGGGGCCCGGCGCGCGGTGCGGCCGGGTTCCGGGTCGTCGCGCTCGACCGCGGGGTAGCGCTCCAGCGACCACTGCACGACCGCCACGGCGGCGAGCGTCCAGGTCAGCGCCGAGAGGTAGCCGCCGACGATGTCGGACGGGAAGTGCCAGTGCAGGGCGAGGATCGCGTAGGCCACGGCGATCGCGAAGAGGCCGCCGAGCGCGGCGACCACGGGCCGCCAGCGGGCGGGTGAGACGAGCACGGCGCACAGCGCGACGGCCATCGCGGCGGTCGCGTGGCCGCTGGGCCAGGACGCGGCGGTGATCTGCGCGTCGCCGAGCCAGTCCGCCAACCGCGGCTGGGCCAGGAGCTGCTTGAGCCCCTGGGTCGTCACCTCCGCGCCGATCGTGATCACCGGCACGGCCAGCGCCACGCGCGGCCGGCGGCGGATCAGGGCGACGGCGACGAACGCGACGGTGAGGAGCAGGTACGGGACCGGGTCCGCGAGGTGGGCGATCTGGTCCAGCAGCGGCGAGAGATGGGGTCGGTCCAGGGCGGTGAAGCCCTGCAGCGTCGCCGAGTCGCGCACCTGCGCGATCGGGAAGACGATGGAGAGCAGGCCGGTGACCGCGAAGCCGACCGCGCAGACGAGAGCGGCCAGCGCCGCGTTGCGAGCGGAGCGAAGCACCCCTTCAGGGTAGCGCGGCACCTTTCGCGCCCCTCAAGTTCGCGCCCAGGCACCGGTTCCCGTCCAGGCGTACATCACGTCCGGTGGGCGGACGTGATGTACGGGTCGGCGGAGCTCCGGGACCACGTCGAGCGCGGCTACCGGGCCCGGCCCGCGATCCGCAGCTCGCGCGAGGTGCCCGAGGCGTGGGCGCCGTTGTCGTGCGGTACCGCGACCGCGCGGAACGTCGAGGCGCGGCGGGTGCGCTTGACGACCACGCCGTAGCGCGCCGTGAAGGCGTTGCGCACCGTCACGGTCGTGCGCGCGACCCGCACCCAGCGGGTGCCGTTGGCGCTGCGACGCTGGATCGAGACCACCGTGGTGCCGACGCCGGGCTGGACCGAGCCGCTGAGCCGGACCGTCCGGCGCGTCTTGTCTCCCGCGCGCATCCCCACCTTGAGCCGGTTGTGGACGGTGACCGTGGGGCTGGCGGCGACCAGCGTGGAGCGGGTGATCGCCCGCAGGTGCGTGGTGATCCAGATCGGGCCGAGCGTCGCCCGGAACGTGCCGTCGGAGGCGGAGGTGACGTCCTTGAAGGTCGTGGCCGAGAACGGGAAGTCGGTGCGCTCCACGCGCACCCCGATCTTCCCGACGCCGGCGCCCTGCACGCGGCCGGCAACGGTGGCCGAGCCGCCCCAGCCGATCGCCGTCGGCACGGAGGTCAGCTCGATCGTCGTGGGGGCGCGCAGCGTGGTGAGGTTGCGGCTGGATCCCCGGGCCGTGCCCTTCTCGTTCACGGCGACGACGCGGTAGTAGTACTTGGTGTAGGGCGCCAGGCCGGAGATCGGCAGGCTCACCGTGCGGTTGCCGAACCCGTCCACGGTGGCCACGCCGCTCTTGGCCCCGTACTTCGTCGACGTGCCGTACTCGAACGAGACGGTGGTGGCCGGCCCGCGCGGGTCGACCGACGCGGTGAGGGTGGCGGACGTGGTCGCGATCTCCTTCGCCGCGCCCGTGGTGGTGACCGGGGAGCGCGGCACCTTGGCGGTGCGCAGCGTCTTGTCGGAGCCGCGCGTCACGCCCGCCGCGTTGGTCGCCACGACGCGGTAGTGGTAGGTGGTGTCGGAGGTGAGGCCGGACAGGGCGGCGGTCACGGCGACGGCCTCCGTGCCGTCCCCCGCGTCCTTGGCCGTCGTGGTCAGCCCGTAGGTCGTCGTGGTGCCGTACTCGAACTGGTAGGTGGTCGCGGAGCCCTCGGGATCGACCGAACCGGCCACCGTCGCGGTCGTCTGCCCGACGCCGGAGACCGCGCCGGTGGTCGCCTTGGGGACCACGGGGTTCTCGGCCAGGGCGGGGGCCGCGCAGGCCAGGGCGGTGGCGAGCACGACGAGCAGGGGCAGGATCCGGAGGCGACGCATACCCCAGGGACACGCGCGAGCGCCCGGAGTTGCAGTCGATGCACGGCTTTTTCACGTGTGGCGCACGCAAGCTCCCACCCGGTCGCGAGCGCCGACCGGTCGTCTATGGTCCGCCGCCATGGGCAAATTCAAGCGGGGCTGGCTGCTGACCAAGGAGAGCTGGGCGATCGTGCGCAACGACCGCTCGCTCGTCGTCTTCCCGATCATCTCGGCGATATCGGTGGTGCTCACCGTGCTCGTCTTCACCGCCGCGGCCGTGGGCGTCATCACGGTCAGCGACGCGGAGTGGACGGGCATCCCCTTCCTCGTCGTCGGGGTCTACCTCCTGATCGTCGCGGGCGTGTTCTCCTCCGTCGCGCTGGCCGCGTGCGCATCCAAGGCCCTCGACGGCCAGGACACCACGGTCGGCGAGGGCATCGCTGCCGCCCGCGGCCGGATGAAGCTGATCCTCGCCTGGTCGGCCGTCTCGCTGTTCGTGGGGACGTTCATCGCGCTGCTGCAGGCGTTCCTGGAGGACGTCGCCGGTTCGCTCGTCAGCTCGATCGTCGGCGGCCTGGCCAACGTCGGCTGGAGCATCGCCACCTACTTCGTCGTGCCCGTCATCGCGCTGGAGGGCCTCGGGCCCAAGGCCGCGCTGAAGCGGTCGGTCGGCGTGATCAAGGAGCGCTGGGGCGAGGGCGTGATCGGCACCGGGGCCATCGGCCTGGTCTTCATGATCGCCTTCCTCCCCGCCGTGCTGCTCGTGTTCCTCGGCGGATCGATGATCAAGGACGACGCCGCCGTCGGCGTCGCCCTGATCGCCGTCGGCGTGATCATCGTCGGCATCGCCCTGCTCCTGCAGATGACCGTCGTCACCGTCTTCAAGGTCGCGCTGCTGCGCTTCGCCACCGACGGTTCCGTCCTCGGCGGCTTCCAGCAGGAGCAGCTCGAGCACGCCTTCAAGCCGAAGTCCCGCAAGAACCGGCGCTGACCCGGTGAAGCTCGCGGCCACCCTGGTCGTCCTCGGCGTCGCGTTCGCGGTCGGGGCGATGGTTCT
>Ga0247758_1000136_pt1 | contig 58998 bp, 53 predicted proteins | sample UWRJL156409C4_FD_180950 | JGI IMG/M metagenome (GOLD analysis project Ga0247758, IMG submission 180950) | Plant litter microbial communities from Arlington Agricultural Research Station in Wisconsin, United States - UWRJ-L156-409C-4 | ecosystem: Environmental > Terrestrial > Plant litter >... | reverse complement strand
GCGGAGCAATGAATAGGGAGATATCGCCTGCGAATGGGGTGGTTGATTGGTGGTGGGAAGAGGAAAAGGAAGATGGAGTGGCGGACGGAGGGATTTGGTATACATATATATATATATATATATATGGAGAGAGAGAGAGAAAACGAGAGACTGAGAGAGAGAGAGGAATGTGGAGAATAGGTGAGCTGGCTGCCCGCTGTCGGCGTTGCTAGGCCGGTTCCATTGCGCCGGAGCTGTTGGTTTACGGCCTGATTGGGGAAGAAGGCACAACTCTGGGCCTGCCCTGCGCAAAGGCAAACGGCCTCCTTGTGAGTAAATAGCTCCTCATTCTTCGAATTTCCTAATATGGTGATGAGGACTGATGGGTCAGGAACAGCAAGTACACTACCCTACCCTTTACTAACGCTTAGCTACCCTCCCCGACCTGACCCTCTTCAAACCCACACCTACTCTCCCTGTCCGTAGGGCACCGGGCATTTCTCCCCTCAACGCCTTCCGCCGCGCCCCCGAGCAGGACAAGTGCTGTAATAAAGAAGCAAGCACCGTCCCCTTTGCATCCTCTTTCGAGATCCGGTGCTCAGGTAGCAGCGTGTGCTTCTTGAAAGACCTAAAGTCCTCCCACACCTTGACCTTCTTCCCCGTCCGTCGCGCGTCGATCAGGTCGACGATGTTGACCAGCTTTGCTTTGAGCCGACGCTTGCACTCCCCAATCTGACCAGGAGGTGGTACGATGCCCACCTCTCGGCAGAGGGATTGGTAGCCATTTCGCCGAATCTCGATCTGTGATGGGTCATGGGCAGAGGGCGGGACAGGAAAAGGTGTATGTTGTTGTTGTGGTTGTATCGAGTGGTGGAATTCCTGCGGGGTGATTTCCTGAATGTCATCAGCAGAGGAAGACGGCTCGGGCTCCTCTTTGATGGCGGCCACCGAGGGCTGCGAGAAGTAATGTGTATGGAGCTCCTCGACAATGGCGATGGTGCGTTGTCGGACGTATTCCTGCGAGCCAGGCTTCCATTCTTGGGAGGAGGCGAGGCGCGCAAACTCGGAGTCGAAAGACGAGTTGTCATCGGGGGTGAAGGATGATGATTGGAACTTGGCAAAGTGAGATTGTGAGGCCGGCAGTGGCGGTGCTGGTGCTGGTTGTGATTGGGATATGGATTGTGTTGCCGGTGTCTCCCGCGACGTGCGCGCCTCGTGGACAAACTTTGGCGAGGGTATCGCGCGTTGGTCATCGAGTATCCCGTCCTCCTCTGGGTGGGGACTCCAGTCGATGTCCGACTCCAAGTCTAAATCCGAGTCCGAATCGGCCGCGGGCTGCTGCGCCGATGGAGGCAAGAGGCCAAAGTCATCAAGATCTTGAAGGGTGTGGGACCGATCCATTTTTTGCGGATTTTAAAATGATGCTAAAGGTGAAGGTATTGATGCCTTTTTCAGGGGGAAGTCACGTCTAACTCCGACAGAGGCGCGTACGTTTCGAAGGCCCTGCCTAGGTGGGGCCGCAGCGGGGTAGAATATCATGTGCTCTCACGCTCGATTGCCTGCCTGCCGGGATCCCAGGCCCCCCTGCAAATACGTATAGGTGGAGACGGATCCCATGCATCTCGGTGAATACTGCACAGCCCCCTTCTGCCTGGGGTTTTCGGGCTTCCCTCACCAAGATTAAATTCGAGCCCGCTCCTCACCTCTCCTTGTACAACATACACCTAAAATAATAAGACCACCAAACCCCGCCAGGCTGTACGCAGCATATTGTTGCGGACATCGCCTCCACCGGCTTCAGCCAAAACGCTATCGTAATGACCAAGACTTCGTGTGATGAATGCTATTAGCTCTATTGCGCTAAGCCTAGTTATGACTTTAAACGCGCGTTGAAGGATTCCTCTTATGCCTTTATCAAAGTCAGTTCGCTGAGAGCCAACGCAGAATATCGGTTTCCCGATGGGCAATGCTCCTTTTGCAAGCTGATCTGGGACGGCATCATCTCTGCCTATCCCCAACACATCGATGGGACGGCCACGCCACCGCCGGCCTATCCCAGTCTCCCAGAGTATAGCGGTATAAACCTTCGCAGAGACTTCGTTGGCGATGGGGCCGGACCCCTGGTAGTGACGCTACCGAGACAATGGGGCGAGAAGCAGCTGAAATTTTACACTGAGATCGGTACGCGTCCCAGACTTGGAGCTAAATGGCTCTGAGAAACTAACAACCCTTCAGGTGACACTCCCACCACAACGCAACCCTGGCCTGCAATTGGACAAGGCTATAGCATTTCCACCTATGGCCTTTCCAACACCTGCATCGAGCTGATACGTGGATGGCTGGAGGCCTGCACGAAGCTCGCGTACCCGCTAGACGATGGCATAGACGACCATGATTCCTGGCCAGGCCCGCCAGAAAGCCGCGGAGAGCATGCCAAGCGCTTGCCGGTAAGGAGGCCAGAGCTGCCTACCCGTGCCATCGACGTCAAGACGCTACGCCTTCACTGCAAGAGCCTCGGAGAACGAGGTCTCTACGTCGCGCTGAGCCATTGCTAGGGTGGGAAAAGCCATGCGCAGACGACCATGGCGAACCTAGATCAGCATATTCGCGGGCCTCTCATGGCCCTCCCTCAGACCTTCTCGGACGCCGTTTCGGTAACCAAGGTTTTGGGAGTCCGGTATCTGTGGAGCGACTCATTGTGCATCGTCCAAGACTCCGAACATGACTGGCACGCCGAGGTGTCAGCCATGGCCGATATCTACGAGAACGCGTTGCTTACCATATGCGCCGACGCGGCCACCAATGCCACCGAGGGGTTCCTAGGGCCTCCCGCTCGGTCTTTCCAACCCGCAACAGCTGTATCATACAAGTATGCGGAAGCAAACGGACAGGTCTTTCATGGAACTGTGCAAGTCCGCCCGAGGGGCAAGTTGGGCTTGATGCTCCCATATCATGACACCTGGGAAGTACCGGGAAGTACAGCCCCTGATCTTTCCGCAGCGCAGCCCCGTGGCACAGTTCCGGCACCGTTACTGCCAAATTTACTCCCAACGTCTCCCGATCCGCGGTTTCCTAGGCGGTATGCCAATATCACGACTTTCAGCCAGGCCGACGAAGCAGCAGCCAAACACGGGGATGTTGATGATTCCGCAGTCCCCCGCAGCAAGCTCTCAACGCGTGGCTGGGTGTTTCAGGAACGGGTGCTAGCCCCGCGGACGCTCCATTTCTCAAGGTCCGAGGTCACTTGGGAGTGCCGGTCCCTCTGCACCTGCGAGTGCTCCGCAAACAGCAACCGACCGAGGATGGTGGCGAGCTTGCTCAAGCAGTGCCTTGCCAATTGGGGAATGAAGGTCGACGAACGCTGGAGAAAGGAGATTGTACAGGAATACTCGTGTCTCGACCTCACCGTGCAGACGGACCGTCTGCTTGCCCTCTCCGGCCTCGCAGGGAGGCTGAGCCGTCTTCGGCCCGACGATACGTACGCTGTCGGCTTGTGGGAGTCGTCTCTCCCTAGAGATCTGCTGTGGTACACCCGACCATCTCGACACAGCGAGCGGCTGATGCCATACTGCGCGCCAACATGGTCGTGGGTATCAGTAACCGGCTCTACGGCTTACACCTGGGATAATGAGATTGATGGAATCAGCCCTACGCTGCAAATCGTATCCATCAACGTCAAGCCAGCCTCAACCACAAACTTGTATGGAAACGCTCAGGAGGGGGCCTACTTGGTGATCAAGGGTATTTCCCTGCGGACTCTCCTTCGACACGCTGGGAGTGCCGGGCGAACAATAACAACCCTCGATATCGTTGCCGGAGCCGACCGGCACGAGAGCGAGTTCGAGCCGGTATGGGATACGTCGACGGGAGGAGTGGATAGTAACTCGGATCGCGAATTCGTTTTGCTCTTGATGACGGAAAGCAGACGCCAACCGTGCGGCATCTTGCTAAGCAAAAGCGGGAGCATCGTCAGCGAGGATCATCGGAGCGAAGCAGTGAATCAGCCCGAAGCGTACGAACGCATCGCATACGTTGGTCACAGGCGCAGCAACTTCCCGAGAATATTGCGGAGGGGCTCGTACGGGGGGCGAGAGAGAGAAAGGATGAGACAGCAGGTGCTGGATGCGAGGCAGAGGCCAAGGATGACTTTGCAAAGTGGCAGGCTTTGGGGGATGTGCGGGAGCTGAAAATCGTTTAGGGCAAATATTCGAGTGGCATCGGCAGCGTTGCGGTGCGGTTGCTGGTGTGTATCGAGAGTGGCACATGTTACGCGTGCTGACTGTTGGACTGGGTTCCCTCACCCAGTTGTTAAATCTCCCCTTAGTCAATACTCAGATAATCACCAAGCATAACACAAGGTTCCCATCGTCCGCAGTTCAGAAACAGCCTCTCGTTTTTGTCTTCGGAATTTGCTCCAGCAGCACTGCGAAGCCACATAGATCATCTTTCAAGTCCTCCTGACCAGCACCTCCAGCGAAAGATGGCTGTGCCATGTACGTCTAACTCGGGTGACCTAGAGCCCAGAATAGCTGACTGACAAACGGTATGAGCAGTTATGTGAGACGAATCTGGGCACACGAAATTTCCTTTTTCGTACCTCGCCGACGTGACATTGCTCACTCTAATTCAAGCTCGGCTCAGTCCCTACTTAGGATTTGCTCAGAATTTTCTCAGGCTAGCTCAGCTTTACTCACCCTAATTGTCATTTATCCTGTCCGGAGGACATTTTGGTGTAAGGGTGGTCCAAAAAAAAAATTTACTATCGGAAACTCAGTCAAAACTGATAAGGAAATTCAACTCGACCTAGGACTGGTCGGTTCATTATCAAAAGTGGGTCTGCTCGGGCCCCAAATCACGTGATATGATATGTTTTCAGATACGTTACGTGACCAGGAGTCTAAATCTGAAGTCAGATTCAGGGTTAGGGTTACGGTTCAGGAGTTATTAGCGTTTGAAAAGATTAAACAAAGCTAAATCTCATCAAAGAAGGTAGTGTTATACGTAGATTTTTACCTAAAATTCAGAACTGGAATTCGTTTTACTATAAAGCTTATAATAAAAAAGATATTGCTGTTTAAAGTCTAATAATAATAATTATTTAAATAATAACCGGTTATTAAGTAATATAATAAGTTCTGTTACTTATATTTATTATAGGGCTTATTATGTAGAATCCAGAACTAGAATCAGTTTTACCATACTGCTTAAAGTGAGAAAGATATTAATGTTTAAAGTTGGAAAATAATAGTTATTATAATAATAACCTGTCGATAAGTAGCATAATAAGAAGTAATAATTACGTTTCCTATACAATTTATTACGTAGAATACAGAGCTGGAACTCTTTTTACTATACAGCTTATAGTAACAAAGATATTACTGTTTAAATTTAAATAATAATAATAACATTAATATAAACTTAAATATCTCTCTGGTTTTAATAGCTATTCCAAATGAGGCTGTATATTAAGAATTGCAGTTGAAATCTATGTATAATACTATCTTTTTCTATATTATAAACCAAAATAATAACTATAAAAGTTATGGTTTTTTTACTTTAAACCTGAATATCTCCCTTTACTTAACCCTAACCCTGAAAACAATGTGAAAATCGGATTCTACATTATATAATGCATATTAAAACGTATCATTTGATTATGTAAGCTTATAATTAATAATTATTAAATTATTACTCTAATTCATCTAGTTAATTTAAAAAAAACCTTTAGTTTTTCACAGATAAAAATACAATTAGTATAGTGGTAAATAGCGTAATATAAATTTAAGAGGTTCCCAGTTCGAATTGCATTTGTGAAAGTGAAAAAAAAACTGTAAATTGTAAATTGTAGAATAAAACCTGTAAACCCTATAGAATAAAGCCTCTAAACCTTATAGAATAGAGCTTATAAGCTTTATGAAACAAAGTTTTTAAAAAGTAAAATTTATTTCTAATTATTATTATTTTTATTATTTCTTTTAAACCTTATAAAATAAAGTATGTAAACCTTAAAAATTAAAGCTGTTGGTTTCTAGCCCCAGTGGGTTTCACCCTCTGAATTCCACCAGTGAGTCGTACAAGCACTTACGTGGCCTACAGCCACTATTCCAATTCTGTATAGTAGATAGAAAGCTTTAGAAGCCGACTACAGCCTATAAAAGGCCCTCTCCTCTCCTGTATCTAGCCTTCTATAAGTAAGCAATTTACACCACTTATTCAGTTATATATATGAGGCACTGCCTCTGTACCTCAGGCTTTCTTTTGCTTCCTATAGCGCTTTTAGCGCTATAGTTGGCTTGGAACAGTACCGCTTTACTTCTTTTGAGCAACAGGCCTGTGAAACCCTACTGTGCAACAAAGGTAATTATTTAAGCTGTCCTTCTTTTAAGGAAGTAAAAGTACTAATTTACTTAATGTATTTAAAACGTTTAAGTATTTCTAAGGGTATAGAAGAAAAAAGTTTTTATTTCTCTAGTTTAATTCTTTTAACTTATTCTTTTCGCTTTTTAAAGCTTGCTTTATTACTTAGAGCTAATTTCTTAACTCCCTTTATTATCTTAATAAGGTTTAAGTTAGAGTTCTTCTTAAATTTCTTTAACTCTTAAGCTTACAGTATAAGGTTTTTAAGCCCTGTAATTACTACTTAGAGTGTCTTTTCTTAAAGTCGGTCTGTAACAACCTGCACTTTTATAACTAACTTTAACAGGACTTCTTTTAAGTTTAAATACTTTACATTTTAAGGGAGTTAAAATTCCCCCTCTTCTTCCTCTTCTTTACTCTCTTTATTTCTTATATTACACTTGCCTATTTAGGAGCAGCCTTTCTTATTACTTATTATCTGGATATAAACGTCTTTAAAGTTAAACTTAACGTATTTTCCTCCGTTTAAGACTAGTTTCTAATTAACTCTTTTTAAGGAAGGGCACTACTATACTATATGTCCTTTTTTATCATAATTAAAGTATTAAACTTAAGATATATCCTTAAGTAGCTTCTGCTATTATTACCGTTATAGCTTATTATAGTTAAGCTAATTCTAACAGTTTAGTATATTAATATATTAAGTTAAGGTAAATACTATACGTAATACTTTAATATTAATAGTTAATATAGTAAGGTTTCAGTATATTCTTCCTATTAATTATAAAGGGAGCACTTTGATAATATTAGCCTTTTTTTTCCGCCTTTTATTTAAACAGCCAGTTATTAATGATAATAACCTTAACAGTGTATTAATTGAAATTAAACGTATATTAATCTTTCTTATAAAGCTTATCTTTAACATCGTCTTTTAAGCCTTTATAGAAGCGGAACTTTAAAGCTAACTTATCCTAGTTAACGTAATACCGGTCCTAGTTAAAGGCAGATAGGTAAATAGCTATTAAAGACAGCTGTACTAGCTTCATTAAATGGTTCTTAACTTACTTCTGCTCGTCTTGGACTTTGTACATCTTAGTAATCTTAATCTTAAAGTTAACCTATCTTTTATCCTTATTAAAGATTCTAGCTGTAATAGTCTTCCGCTCTGTAAGCATGGAGTTTAAGTAATCTTTAATAATTACTAAGAACTAAAGGTTAAGGTTACCTTTAAGTTAACTTATAACATAGAAGACCTTCTAGTCTACTGTAGTGATTACTTAAAGTTAAAATTTGCACTTTATATAAGTAAGCTAAGTAAATGGCTTAGCACTTTTACAAGTGAATTTAAGCGGCTAACTAGTTTTAAAGTTCCTAAGTTATTATTAAAGGGCTAACGCTTTTTAATAGTTATAGTTATAGTTCTTTTATAAGTCTTAAAAGCTTTTAAGAGTTCTTTATAAGAGAGTTCTCCTTCGTTACCTGTCTCCACTCCGTCTCTAGCCAGGTTTGGGAGGGTGATATTACTGTCGTTAACTTAGTTATTATTTCTGACAGATAGGTTAAAAGGGGGTGGTATTAATATAATAAGGGGAGAGAGAAAGTATCTAAAAGTTTAATAAACAGCGTTTAGAACTGTAATGCTAATATCGTATTATAACCTACACTTAACATAAGCCTTAAGAGGACTAATGTAGGTTAAGATAAAACGTATAACGTAAGGTTAAAGATTAAATAAACGTTTTAAAGATAGCTTGTTAAGTTAACACTCTTAAATAGGAGTTTAATATTACTGTAAGTTATTATTACTATAATATATAAAGGTAAGTTTAAATAGTAAGACATAAATGAATAATTAAATATTAACGTAAGGAACTAAGAGTCCCTTATAGCTATTGTAATTATAATAATAACTATCTATATTAACTATTAAACTGGTGCGATGGCGCAACAGGGAAGAAACCATAAAGAGAACCACACTCACAGAACGTTATTATCGGCCTTTCAGGCTAACACCCAGACTACTGGTCCTCCGATCGGAGGAACACAAATGTAACTGACGTAGAAAAACAGATACGTACCTAATATAGAACAAAAACCTAATATATGATGGAGCTTAGCATGGAACGGAGCCTAATATGGAATAATAAAGGAAACGCAACTGTGGATCAGGTTATCTTCTTTTAATTAAAGGGCTAGAATGTTACTGGGCTTTTAATGGAAGGTCTTTATGGTGAAAAAAAATTGTCGGTTCGATTATTAATTTTAAGAAATATAGTTTAAAGAACTACGCAGTATAGCCCCTTTTTAACGGTGGCACGCGTTAAAGAACGTATCACTATGTACATAAACGGTTACAGTAATATTACACACAGAGCTTAAAAAGAACGACAGGGTTAGTTTAAACAAATGCCTTAAGTTACTATTTAAAAGATACTTTTATACTTTACTTACTATACTTTCTCTTTTAAAGGGTAATTAAGGTAATTAGTTTTCTAACTGTTTACTTTAATTATTAGATTTTAGTAAGGTTAAAGTAATTAACTTAATAATAAGTTATAAGGGCTTTAAGTCTTTACATCCTTAACCTAATATGTAAGTACTATACGTACTGTCCTTTTACACTGTTCCTTTTACGGGAAATCTGTCAGGCCCGGGCTGCCCTAACCTAAGTGACGGCCTATAAGGTTATTATAACAGGTTTCTGTCGTTTTACTTACTATACTTATTTAAATAAGCTTAATACACCATATTAAAGTTACCAGGAGCGAAAGTGAGGAATAGAGCACCTTATAACGTAGTGAAGGGCTGTTATGTAATAATGAACAAAGCGACGTTAGTAATTTTATCTGTAATATTAGCTTAAACTTAATAATGTAATATTTATTAAAGGATGTTATTAAACTAATGCGATAACGTAATAGAGAAGAAACCATAAAGAGAACTACACTTACAGAACGTAATTATCAGCCTAAAAGGCTAACTTCTAAACTACTGGTTCTCCGATCAGAGGGATATAGATGTAACTAACGTAGAAAAACGGATAAGTACCTAGTATAAAACAAAACCTAATATATAACAGTGCCTAGCATAGAACGGAGCTTAGCATGGGATAATAAAGGAAACATAACTGTAGATCAGGTCATCTTCCTTTAATTAAAGGGCTATAATGTCACTGGGCTTTTAATGGGAAGTCTTCATAGTGAAAAATCGTCAGATTAATGATTAATTGAAAGAAGTATGGTTTAAAGAACTGCGCGGCGCGGCCCCTTTTTAACAGTAGCACACGCCAGAGAACGGATCGCTATGTATATAAACAGCTACAGTAATATTACATACAGAGCTTAAAAAGAATAACAGGGTTAGCCTGAACAAACGCCTTAAGTTATTATTTAACTATAAATAATAACAATTTCTTATATAATTATATCATTAATCTTAATAACACTTCTCCTTTTAGCAGCGTTTACTATTAAGGTAACTACTTACATTTGCTACTACTTTCTTAAATAATAATATTAACCTAATATATTTAGCTTTTTATTAACAATTATAGTTATAAATAAGTATTAGTAGTAAAACCTTATAAGTGCCGTCTTTTAAATGTCTTACTAGCGTAACCTTCTAGGCCTGAGTGAACAAGCTTCCTGATCGGTAAAGCTCGGTAATAATGGATTGCGTAAAGGCATTTCATATCCTTCGTAGCTAGTGTCTTATCTAGTAATGTTATGCTGCCGCAGCAAAATATATATCTAACTTTATTATCCTTTCACACTCCTGTTACTTTCACAGTCGTTCATACCATTGCTTTTGTATTTCTGTGACGAGCTTGCAGGCTGTCACTTTAGCCGGCGCGGCCTGACGTATCCCCCGCAGAAGGAACAATGTGGGAGGACAGTACGCACGGTACTGCGCACTGAGCCAGGGGTGCAGAAACCCAAACCCTATAACTAATAAGGAAGTGCTCGCAGCATGCCGAATGCTCGCACTGCGAGCGGGGGAAACCTCACGAGCAAGGTGCTCGTAAGATGCAGAATGCTCGTTCTACGAGCACTTGTGACACTACAAGCAGGGTACGAAGGTACCTCTCAGGTAGCTTGTATAGATAGTCATCATCGTAACCACGATGGCCGTGAGGGACTCCTGGTTCCTCACGCTAGTATTACTGTGACATAACTGTGACACGTAGTGGAGTTGAAGGCTTTAACGATGGATTGAATTGCTCTATCCTATTCCTCGGATTGAGCCGTGGAAGGCCTCTATATAATTCCTTGCGGTGGGCCTTCTGAATTGTTGGTTGGAGTGGTGATATCACCACTCTTCTGGTGGCTGGCGCTAGCAATTGTGGTGAGATCACCACAATTGGAGGCTATCGCGAGGCCTAGATTCTGTGACAATTACATTGTTCATTTGTGTCCTACTGTTCAGACTCACCTCTGTGCATTATAGTGACAGCGACCTTTAGTGATAGTGTATCATCCTCGTCTAAGAGTGCTAGCTCAACGAACCGTCTTTGGATCACCCCCCAAGCCTTGGCGTCCTGCCATACACTCTGTCTTATCCTGTCCCGGGCCCCCCCCTTGGACCGTCGTCAGGAGCAGGTCGTAACAATTTCCTGTCTCTTTCACATCGCACCTCGGATCCTTGGAGTCAAAGACACCGGTCTGCTCTGTTCTCAGCTTTTCTCTCAACCACATTCTTCATTTGCAAGTTCGAGAAGGTTGCTAGTCTGTGTTTAGAAGCAGTTTATGGTTTATCTACTAGCCCTAAGCGAAGCCTGAAGAAGAGCATAACAAAGAACCCACTTACAACCTCTTAGTCTTTGGACCGCCACCTCTTTGGAATATCTGGCTATAAGTGCTGGACCTTACTCTATTCCTGCCTGCCTACGGGCTCTAAACAAGGGTGCCTCAGTCGGAGCATGGGCTCTAGATTATTAACAGCACAGATTCTTAAAAATACAACATGTCAGCGGTCACAGGCAACGATGCAAGTTTGGAAAGTTTGAGGCATTGTATTGTACTTATCCAAAGCATCTTGAAGTGGTTCTAAGAACGACAAAAAAATAAAAGACAACGAGGACAACGAAACAAAACAAAGAAAACAACCAAGAGACGAAGACAACGACAGCAACAACGACAGCAGCAACAAGGTAAATAATTAAGAAAGAAACAAGGAGATACGACTTGACAAAAACAAAGATAAAAGCAACAAACAGGACGAAACACAATCGCTTCGGGTCATGGACTGGAGACAGACTGGATGACTACCGACCAAGGCCGCAATAATGGCGAACTCGAGACCGCTTGACAGCAAGGTTGTCGGCAGGCACATGCAGGGCGCCCAACGCCGCCAGAATAGCCTCCAGTTCAGAATCTGTGTCGGGTCAGCTGGTCATCCTCTTCTCGGCTTCCTGGGGGGGCCAGCCTACCTTGCAGGTGGTCGATGGCCGGATCGGAGGCGGGAAGATCGGAGATGCGGGACATGTCCTCGGCAACAAGCGGCTCGATGATGGTGCCGTTGCCGACGAAGCTGTTGGCGAGACGGGCCAGTTCGTTCGTGCGCTGGGCTTCCAACCTCACGTCCATCTGCCTGACACGTCCCTGAAGGCCTCTGAAATCGCTGTAAATCTCCTGCGTATGGGTTTGAGTGGTCTTCTGCAGCTTGTAAATCGCTGTCTGCATCTTGTTGAAATCTTTCCTCAATGCATTCGTATGAGTGCTAAGGTGATTTTCTGCCGTGCCGATCCGGGCCGCCAGGCGTTCTTCTGCCGTGTTGATCTGGGTCCTAAAGCGTGCGTCCACCACGTTGATCTGGCCCGCCAGGCGTTCTTCTGCCGTTTTGATCTGGCCCGCCAGGCGTTCTTCTGCCGTTTTGATCTGGGTCCCAAGGCGTGCGTCCACCACGTTGATCTGGGCGGTAAGGCCTGTCTCCACCTCGTTCAGGCGTACCTCAACGCTGGCAACGCGCTGATTGACCTCACGGACCTCGTCCTTGACCTCACGGACCTCGTCCTTGACCTCATGGATCTGCTCCTTAAGATCCTTGGTGGCTTTGGTGTTTGCTGCGACGTTGTCGGAAAGCCCCTGGAATGTCTGGTGGAAGTTGTTGAACCTTCTGTTCAGCTCGCTAAAGCCGTTGGCTAGAGAAACCAGTATATCGTGGTCACTTTGCGGGTCCGACGGCGTTTGGGGGTGGTCCATAGTGAGGGGGGCCGAGACAAGTGACAAGATGACGAGCGAAAGATGAGGCAAGGCGTTGCCAAGGGGCCGTATTTATGTTGAAGAACCACAGGCGCCGTCGAGATGCACAAAAGTTGCGACGAAGAAGCTGTTCCGAGGTTCTCTCCGACGCTTTATGCTTGGCCTGGCTTCCTTGTTCTCCGCCAGAACAGGCATTCTTTGCGCACATCCATCGTATCGCTTGTTGGAAAATGATGGCGTTGTCGAAAAAAATGATGAAGGAAATAAAAACTGCTCGGACATGACAGCTCAAAAAAATGACTGTCTCTCGAGAACTGACGCAGAAAGCAATCATGACACCTCGCATGAATGGGAGAAAGGCCATGACATGTCCAAAATGCAAACGGAGCCGACATGACGCTCGAAAACGACGATAGGTGTGGTCGCATCTTGAGGGCTGTCATGGTCGCTTCTAGTGCCGTTTTCCGAGATGTGAGGCCGTCGTCGCCATCGACTCTCGGTCGCTCCGAAGGGCTGGATTGGTCATTTGCCAAGAGATGCTCGTCAAAAGGCCGCTTGTCCGATGGGTGTTTGCCAGATTGCTCGTCGAAGGGTTCTCGTCGAAAAGTGCTCAAGCGATTGCTCGTGGAAAAGTTGATGATCAAAACAAAAGATGGCAATCGCCCCCACGCCATCACATGCAAACTCTGCAAACGCGGGTCCCTGTTCCTTCCGGCGATAAGCGGGATAAGCGAGATAAGCGAGATGAGTTACATGTGGTGCGGGTCGATGCGTCATCCTGGTGCCATCTGGTGCGGGGCTTGCATCTTCTTCTCACATCTTTTCACTTTTCCTTCTTTTCGCTTTGGCACCAACAGATTTATCTGTTCCTGCCCAGCAACACAAATGCACACCGCTGCCGACCCATGGAGCAGGAAAAGCTTCCTGTGTTTCTCTTCTCATCTCACTCTTTGTCTCCCGTCACCGGACAACCCTGACCGTTATCTCAGCTGGACTGTTCCACATCTAGTCCCGTCGTCCCCGGCCGTGTCTCGTCTTATCTGTCGGCTTTTATCTGAACACGTCTCTCCTGTCTTTTTTTTCGGGCAAAACTGCCATCTCATCTGTCGCCGCGTGTCCTTTGCTCTCTCATCCGAGTGTCATCATGTCCCACGACCAAGTCACGGCCTGGCGCGCAGGTCCCCGGCCACGCCCCTCACCGAGACACCTCTCACCAAACCCCTCACTCGCAAGAACTTGGCGCGCCTCAACGCGCTCAACGCACCCGATGGCGACCAAGGCAGACGACACAAGCGCAGCGCCTCCCTTTTCGAGGACAACAATACCGACACCATGACCACTTGTCTCCTCCTTCCCACGATGAGAACGGCATCCTCGAAGGCCTGCGAACAAAGGTTCTTCCGGATCGCCTGCACAACGCTGCTCTCCACGCGGAACAATCGCTCTCTTTCTGTCCCTTTGCTGTCGAGTTCCGGCGTACCGATGGTAATCTCCACCGGGCCAGAGTCCAAGCGGGCGAATCTGCTGGGGGGCAGCAACTCGGGCGGCTATAACTGGCTCATTTAGGGCTTGATCTGCCGACTGGTCAGATCCCCACCAATTTGGGATGGAGCGACTGAGACAGCAGGAAAGAGGGTGTTGGGATATGGCAAGCACCAGGTCCAGTTCAGAAGGATCCGTGTTCCTGAGCTACCTGCCGGTGGGGGATAGATGGACTTTTGGGGACTTGAAAGATCCATAACTGGGAGGCCTCGGGGTGAGGAGAAATACATTACCTACTTGACTTGGGTGTAGTAAAAAGCTTACCCGCGACCTTTTCCGGGCAACTTCTATGAATTACGCACTCAGGCGCACGTTTAATCCAATTCTTTGCTCCTACCGTAGACTGTCAATTTCCCTACGTTCACAGCTGCAAACAGTACACTATGCCCAGATTCTCAACTTAGCCTCAACCCATCACACCAAAACAATCCTCTCAAAACCGTCCTACCGCCAACACGGATAAGAAGCCCGAGCGGTGCAAAGGTTCGTCGACGATTCAATTTTGCTGATTTCTCTCTATGATAGGCTCACAAAACTCGAAGAGGTCGCCAGGGAATTCCTCCAATTTCTTCTCCAGGATACCTGACCTCTTTAACATGTTACAGGGTGAATTTCTGACATGCAGCCGTGGGTCATAATCTAAATAGCAATGACCGCTAATATGTCTTGAACCTCCCTCTTTCTCGTGCAGTGACGCTTTCCTCCGCTCGTTGGTCATCGCCGTTAGAACACGGCTGCTCCAGATCCCTAATCTCACCACCTTCTCCTTCCCCTTCTAGCTCTTCAACCCCGTCCCAGAACTTACGGACCAGAACGAACAGCATCTCCGCCACCACCGGCGCAAACACCGCAATGGCCATGACCTGCCCAAACCCCCAGTCATTTCCCTCATAATGTCCCCTCACCGCAAGAGCAAGTTGTTCCTGGAGACTCCTTAGCCGCCAGAACCCCCACAACAACGGAGCCGCTAGACAGAAGGGCACTCCGACTAGGCAGCACCTGGCCCATCTCCTCCTGCAGAGTTGCGCAAGGCTATCCACAAGCCATTTAGTCTTCTCTCGAACCGACCATTGTAAGCGTTGTCCCTCCTTCTTCCTGACCCTTTGCACCCTCCGCAAGATGACCGGCACCGAGATGAAGACGGTGAACAGCAGAACCGTCAGGGACGCTACCATGTGCAGGGCCCCGAGCACAATGTGCTCTGTGGACGAGAGCAATGGAATTTCCAGGGCGCCCGAGTCAGCCGAGTCAGTAGCTCCCCGAGAGGAGCCAAAACAAACGCGCTCTACAGCCCGCCACTCATCCTCGGTGACATAAGTCACGCCCCCATCGCCTTTGCTCTCGCCGATGCTGGAGGGCGCCCAGTAACGTATCGACTGCGAGAAGAAGGTGTACACGGAGAGCGAAACCGTGAGTGCCAGCATGGAGAGCCGGTACGGATGGCGGGCGTGGACATCAGATCCATCATGGGAGGGGCCACCATGCGCTATCGAGCAGGAAGTGGATGACAGCAACGGAATGGGCGCCAGCAAGGGGAGCAAGCTCGCAGTGGAGACGATGCCCGCGATGCGCACCTCGTACTCGCCAACGGAGGAGCGTTTGGTCTCCAGATCTTTCGGCGCAAGGATGGTGATGGTAGCGATTTGGATGACGAAGGCGAAGTAGAGCGCGCATTCGAAAAAAGACGAGAGGCCCCCGACGATGACCGCTTGGAAGGTAGTGGTAGTAGTAATTATTGTTGGAGGTCTCAAGGGGGACGGCTGACATTTGTTGAGGAGGAGGAGGAGGACGCATAGGATCGTACCCAGAGAGACCGACAGGGCGTAGCCTGTAGCGACCTATTGAGATCCGAAAGCGTGTTGGTATTTCTGCCTCGAGACCCTTTCGCCCGGGAATTGGGCTGAGAACTTACACCGATACCTGAAAGGTCCGGGACGCCAAACCCCCAGAGCGCCTGGCATATTGGCTGCTGGCACTGGCGCAGCAACGTCTCGTTGAAGGAAGTCCGGTTGCGCAGCAAGTCGGTGTAGTCGCTGAACAAAGTGAAGGCGTCGAGGGCTGAGCAGTCTATGACGGCGCTAGGTTTTGCCATGATGATGGTGTCGATGAGGCCTAGCTCTAATTACCTGGTATCAGAGGAATGTGTTTCATGGAAAACCCGACAAGACTTTGCGCGTTCCCAAGATATGAAAGGGATGATGGGACATGGCGGAGATAGATATAACGGATGGTTACACTGCATAACACCGACCCTCAGCCGCAGCTTGGCGGCTCCGACCGACCACTAGCAACCCCTCTCAGCCCCCCTCTCAGCAATTGCGGCTTCAAACTTGAAAGAAAAGGTAGGTGCCGCGATTCCCCCCTTTTTTTGGAGTCCGTTTTCCCCTTCACACTATCGAGTAGGGTCGGCATCTATCGCCATACTTTGAGAGATAGCGACACGATATGGCCGCCATTTTGCTGACACTGATATTCTTGCTCGTGCGTCAAGCATGGTGCGAAGAGTCCGGCGGTCTTATCAAGGCCACATCATCGTTCGAAGCCCCGAAACATGAAATCACACCGGCACCTGCGTCACTCCCTGGAAGGGCGTGGAAAAGGGAGCTGGGCAGCACAAGTCTGGATATCTGCGGCTACGTCGGATGCAAGTAATGTCCTTGCTCAGCGAAGTCTTTAGGAAGGTAACTGACCCCGGCTCCTAGCTACGCCTCTCGCCTGCAACGACGGAGCCACCTGCGAGTTCGCCGTAACCTTCCAGACAGGTTCGCCCAAGACATTCGGCCATGCAGGATGCTGCCAGCCCGGAACGGCGCCATGCACGCTGTTTACAACTTGCTTTCCTTCGGAGCAGCAGGGCTCCCCGCAGGCTCTCTCCGATCCCAGGGCTCTGGTGTGCACCGGCTCCTTCTCGCAGTGCTGGACCTACTCCTGGGCAAACCAGGGCCTCACGTCGTATGCGTGTTCCTCTGCAAGTGGGAAGGATCTTGTCTTCGTACCTTCGAGTTCCAGGACATCATACTCGTCAACCAGTAGTGCATCGGCAAGACCGACACTGACTACATCAGTAAGACCGACCCCGACACAGACGGGAGCCAGCGGCTCCCCTAATGGCGATTACTCTGGAGGATTGAGTCAGGGGGCCAAAATCGGAATAGGAGTCGGGTTCGGCGTTGTAGGAACGATACTGTTATCGATAGTCGTCTTGATCTGTCGCCCGGTCTGCCGGTCTCGGACTCGGCGACGGCGGGGGGTCATAGGCGGGGTCAATCCGGCTTATGCTGCACCAGTGGAGGTCCGGGAATGGAGGAGAGCAAATGAAAGGAGTGGAGGGATCCCAGGCAGGGCACCGTCCTAAACTCAAAGGATAGTAGTATTCGCATTGGGTAAGGGCGCGTTCGTTTGCCATTTTAACTCTTGTTTGGAGATCTGCATCGCGTGTGTCACCAGGGGACCTTGGCCCTGGCATTCTTGAAACCCGCCTAAATGTCAGCCAGTAAAAAGCAACCCCTTGGCTGCAATCAGATTGGCGGAGTTTTGCAACAAACAATCCAACACTTTCAACTTTGTCCTGTCGTCTAGCTTCGTTCCTCAAGGCTCTTTAGGCAAACCGCAAGCGGTTTGCATCTCTCGAGCAACGACCTCAGGATTATCCGCTGGTTCTGTCCCTTCCTTGTACTTTCCCTTGTGTCTAGGACCACTGAAAAAGGGATGTTGATCCTTGCCATGAACCGCGTCTCCAGGCAGAACGTCGCCCGTCTGTGATATCCCTACATACATGGCGTCCCTGTCGATCCTATCCTCCATGGAAGTTCTTCTCTTTTCCAAGTCCAATGTGGTTTCGTCCTCCATGACTCTCTCCCTGTAGGCGAGGTCTGTATCTTTTCTCTTTGGAAGCATCATGTGCTGCGGGTCAACCCCTGCGGCTAAGCGCCGCTTCTCCCAGTCTGAATCATCCAGGGCACGTTGCTCCTTGTCCCGCTTTTTGGCCCTATGACTCATTTTCCCCTCCCGTTCTTTGACGAGGCCGTCTTCGCCACGAAGGGGACCTTCGGGGGGCCCAGGCTGACTACCCCGGGGTGCGAAGGGGCCGGAACGGCCAGAACGGCCAGCGCGACCGGTACTTGAGCCAGAAGAGGCAGGACGGCTACCGCCTGATTTAGAAGACGCGGAGCGGCAACCACCTGAGCCGAAAGTGCCAAGGTAAGCCCTAGCTGGACGGGAGGGGCCAGGTTCACCGCTAGCCGGGCTGGAAGCGGGTGGGGAGTCAATGCGGTACTCGGCCTGCTTCTGGGTGTCGTACTTCTCGGAGTTCTCGTAGCGGCGGTCGTAATCGCGCGTCTCGTAGTGGGTGGCGGTGTAATCGTAGTCCTCTGCGGCATGGGGGTCGGTAGGGGACTTTGAGCTACGGTAGTCATCGTCTTCGTAGTAATAAGACTATTGTCGGGACGTTAGAAAGTTACCGAAACTACGTCAAGCGGGAAAGAATACTTTACCATTGTCAGGTGGTACTCGTAGCGGGATCAGAGTTGTTACGAAGATTGGTGCTATTGCTTGATCACGAGATCTTGCAGCTGTAAACGAGATGTGTGGTCTGAGAAGCCGTTGGATCTGGTTTAGGTGATGGTGCTTGCTGGCAGGTGGAGCGGTGAACACGTGAGAGATATTGTAGGATTGCACCGAGTCTGGGAGGAATATTTGCCTGGGTGCCGGTGCTGACGGAGGAGACATGGACCGGGACCGTGGGTGGCAGACGGCTCCATATACCCAAGAACCGGCCGATGTTGAGCTGGGGTCCATCTCTATTATGACCCGGATGCTCAGGTTTCAGGTCCGAAAGATAAATATCCCTTGATACGTGGCTGCTTTTGGGATCAGAAGCTATCCCCGAGTCATTACTCGCAGGCCGGAGACGGAATGTAACAATTCGGTCAAGAAAAACTTTGTTTTTCAACGTCACACCCGACGTTGGGAGAACTTTCTTTGAGGGCCCAGAGACGGAATGATGAGGAGGAAACAAGTTTATCGCGTCATTGCTGGCGGCAAAGCCCACAGACGCCTGAGTATCTAGGCACCGGGGGTCTTGTGGACGGAGGCTCAGGCTAAAATACATGGGCGTGATACTCCGCGTAGAGTTGCGATGAAGGGAGGCCTCTTGAGAATGTGAGATGGCATCACATCATGACCCATTGGCCTTGCTGCTAAGGCAGGCCAAAGGAATCCTCCGCACTGGCAGATGGGTGGTGGCCAGGGAGCTCTAGTCTGACAGCGGTCGAGCAGGAACATGTGCAGTCCATCGCAGAGAGGAAACATGGCATCGGATCTTTGCACCCATTGACTCACTTTGATGTCGCCCCCCCGACCTCTTCCCCCAAGGCCCATGGGTACCGCGCCTCCCCCTCTCGAAGCCCTTCCGTTGTACGCTTCAAGACCTCAAAGTGCTGATAGCCCTCAGCCCCCCTTAGCAGCAAGGGTACTGGCTTGGCTCAGAGTCCCAAGTACCGGAAGTCTGTGCTTCAGAGACTCTGTTCCTGTTATGTCTCACGAAAGCTCGATAGCCACGGACACAGAACCCTTCGTCGCTCTCAGGCATCCGAAAGAAGGCCTGGGCCGCAGTACTCGAGAAAAACGCTAGTTCGGCGGTCGATAGGGAGTGTCCGGTGCTTGGCGGTGTGATATGGACGGAAAAGACGCGCCCCACGTTTGTGATGTGGGCCAGTAGCTCCGGGCAAGTGACGTCAGGTGGGAGGTTCTCGATCCACAGGGAGCAGTTCTTGTGGTGCGGGATATTGGCGGGTACGTTTCGGAATCCGCGTGGATCGCCGGTGTAATTCGGCGAAAAGCCGTTTGCGATGCGGAGGGCAATCTCGTATGGCGAAAATAGTCTGTCTGCCTTGTCCGCGGCTCATCTCCGTCGGACGGAAAGCAAAGTCAAACGTTCTCCAGTCAATACTGGGTCCCTGTGGCATCGTGGATTCTAGCAGCATAATCGACAGCCGATTTCGAAGGCGCTCAAAGGTGGAGATGCCTTCGAAGCCAGACGCTGGCCGCGGGGGAAATGGCCTGTTGCAAGATCGACGTAGTTCAAGATTGAAGACAAAAGGGTAGCCACGAGTGCAGAAGGAGAATTTTCGATCACTCCTCCAGCCGGAGGGGAGGAGGTTGAAAAAGCGCTGAGACAAGTAGAAAAGCTGGCACAAAGGGGATTGTCCGCAGATAACAATCAGGCATAATGTTTGACCAAAGAAAGAAGCCATCGGGATCTCACGATGCGAAGTCGGTGTATACCATTGTTGAATGGAAGACGAAACAGCGTGAATGTCACAAAGAGCGGCATCAATAGCCTCAGATACAGGATGCCATCGCATTTATTTCATAGAAATTCAATATCATACCACGTTCATGCCAACGAGTACTCCGAGTCTGTTCATGCTGTGTCTGGACCAGGGCGCCTCACGGATGGTTTATTTGAACCGAGAAAACGCTGCCCATGTGTCAAATGCCACCTAGAAGCTCATCGTGGGTGACGTCCGCGGGGAGGTTGAGCAGCCAAAGAGAACAATTCTCGGTGAGAACTAAGTTCGAGGTACCGAAATGGCCCGAAGGGCGGGACAGGGCAAGATGGCGGCGATCGGCCGTGTCGATCGATTGCAGGCCGGCGACCGAACTAGACCCGGGCTAAACTCGCTCGGAGAACTCGATGTGGCCGTCGATGATGTTCGAGACGCCGCTCTCGAGGAGGCTCATGTTCGAGATTCGGATAGCGTCGTAAGATGATACCTAGGTTGTGTTCGAAGTCTGATCAAATATCTTGAATCCGCTCGGTTGCTCAATGGCAGCGAGAGGACTCCGGCTTTGTGAAGAGCTTGAAGACTGTGACCACTGTAAACCAACCTAGGTACCCTACAAAAGCCTGAGAGTTGAGGTTAGCAGTCTGCCTCGGCGTCGCTGATTGAATACGAAGATGGCGATGGGCTTTCCATGTGTGCGAGAGCACTTATGCAGATCCCCCTCAACGTGAGCGATGATGGAGTCGATATCGAAGTAAAATCTCTGGCTGAAGTACTGCAGCAACGATGGTACATGGACCAAGTTCTTTGGTCCGCCAATCTAAATCACCCGCGAAGGCCCGCAACCCTGTGATTCCTCTTTCCCAGATGCCGCGGGTTTGCAGCACCGAAACTTTGTTTCGGCTGAAGACCGCGATAACTCTGTGATTTCGGATCCATAAGCCGGGGCTACTGTTGCAGATCCGAAAAGCGCCTGCGCCGGGTCGCTTGAGAAGAAAACCACCTTGGTAGCGTAGGTGAAATGACCTTTGGCAGGCTCCGGCGGGTTAATATAGGTGTTGAAAACACGACCGAGGTTGTGGAGGCTGGCGAGCAACTCGTGGTGTGTGATGTCGGCAGGAAGATTTTTGAGAAACAAGGCGCAGTTGAGCTGCTCATCGGGCACATTTGCGGCGATTCTTCTGAATTTCGTCGAGTCCCCTTGATAACTCGTGGGTTGTTCCGTGTCACAGAGCGCTGCGTGCTCTGTGTTACCCAAGACTCGAGGCGGACGGTTGTGCCAAGTCGCCATGTCCGTCGGGCAGAAAGCTAGGCTCTAGCATGTCCACTGGATCGGGTTTGCCGCTCCGGAAACGTATCTAGGGTTGTGGAAAGCAACAGTGGCCTTGGGCGGGAGCATATCGAAGGTGTGGTGTAGGTCGATGCCGATGGCAGGGTCAGAGATGAAGTTGCCGCTCTTGAATTTATGATGTGAGGAGAAAGGACGCGGACCGCAGGAAGAGGAACAGAGGGGGAATAAGCTGCGCAGCGGGCAAAGAATACCTAGTGGAGCAAAGGTCTGCTACTGTGTCGACGACAACAAATGCGAGCGACCTATTGTGCAATTGACGGCGGTTTCCATTTTTCCTTATCTATATTTACTCTGATTCTCATACCGCTGCTTGATGGACGAAAACACCGCGTGTTGAACCAAGTCAATGATGAACGACGAGGCAGCAAAATTTCACAAGTCGCTTCCTCAACGGCATGTTCCCTACCAAGAGCAGACACATGGCAGCAATGAGGTCTACGCGTATGCGGTAGGTTGAAGGTCACGTACCATCCCACTGTATGTACCCCCGTTTCTTCCCCAGGTTGACTAACACCAGTTGATGACTCTGGAGCACGCTGAGAAACTCTGCCAGGAGGCTTTGCATCAAGCGTAGTAGTCACGATTGGTGGCTCGAAGAGCCGATGTGTCATGAATTCTAGAAAATAAACACCCAATAGGCATAGGGGTATTGTCAAACGCAATATGATATATCCAATCAAGATTCGCGTGTCCCATCGCTCTCAATGACGTAGCCACCAAACGCCTTCGTCGGCACCTTTCGTTCAAACAAGATGTCCAATTCTTCATAGGTCCTCCCTTTTGTTTCGGGCACGCGTAGATATGCCCAGACGAGACACAACCCAGCCAAACCACCAAAGAAGAATCCTAGCTTTCCCTGCATGTTCGCCTGGTCAGGGTTGATCATGTATGGAATCGCCACCGTCATGATGCACCCGAGAACACCTTGCGATGCCGTAGCGAGCGCAATGCTTTTCGATCTCACGCGCGTAGCGCTAGCCTCGGAGATGATGACGAAGCAGACTGGGCCGATGGAGATATCGTAGAAGAAATTCCAGATCAGCATCAGTGAGGACTGCGCCCAGATGACGCTTGTGGGCCGGCCAGGGATGCAATCGAGTATGCCAATGATAAGTTGCAGCACAACAAGGAAGGCAAGGCCGGAGTTGTAGATCGTGCGGCGGCCATAGCGGATGATCAAGGGCCATGATGCCAGAGTGCCGACGAAGCCGACCGCTGCGGAAATATTAGTTTTGCGAAGCGTTCATGGGAGGGGAGTATGCTCACCAAGAAATCCGATGCCCATTGAGAAAGCGTCCTCGGTCGGTAACCCGGCCAGCTGGAAGAAATATGTCCCGTAGTTGATCAGATAGATTCCGCTCAGTACCTGGGTGCAGTAGACGCCGACAGAAATCTCGGTCCGCCGAAGGTTGACGCCTTTGAAACAATCCCAATAAGTGCTACCCATCTCGAGCTCCTGTTCCAGACGATCGGTCTCGGCGATGACCGCCAATGTCTGCTGGACGTTGACCTTCTCAGAGGCTAACCTCCGCAGGACAGCCTCAGCTTCGGCCATTTTGCCTTGTCGCACAAGCCACCAGGGGCTTTCGGGGACCCAGAAGAGGCCAGGGAGAATGGTCGCGCACCAGAACCACTGTAGGGCAAAGGGGATCGAGTAAGCCCAGTGGTCATTGAGCTTGCTCGTACCAGCGCAGATCCCATTTGCTAGGAGCTGACCCATGACGAAGCAGAGATTGACGTAGCTGGTGACGATGCCGCGAATTGCCATCGGGCAGACCTCAGACGAGTACGCGGGAGCGATGACAGCGTAGCAGCCCAAGACTAGGCCGCCTAGCAGCTCACCTACCAGAAGAACCTCCAGCGAGCGGGCAAAGAACTGGATGAAAATGAGCGCAGCTGTCAAGACGACGCAGGTCCCAAACGTCAACTTCCTGCCATATCGCTCCATTGGGTAACCAGCGAGGAGGGCACCGACTACCTGGCCTACAGGATTTCCCATCGAGAGGCCTGTCTGCCATGGTGCGCTTATGATGTACTGTTTCTGTCAGTTCATCGTGTCGGGCCTTGACAGGGGCCGAGGCGAGAGCTCACATTTCCATCGTATAAATAACCAAAGTCTTTCTGGAACTGCGGCATGGCGTAAAGGTTTCCGAGCAGCTGCGGGTCAAATGCCAGCATGATGACACCAAGCGACACAAACGCAGACCAGCCGATGGCCGCTGGGTACAGCTTGCAGGCCTCGAAGAAAGTGAGATTGTGCTCAAAGTCCACCCCTTCGTCGACAGAGGCATCGACGGTGACGGCGCCGGGTTTGGTGTCGTCCGGGTCATCGGCCGGGGCCATGCTGTCTGGCTTTCCCATACTGAAATCAACACCGCTGGCTCGCGAAGAGGTTTGAGAGGATGGGCGGAGGCTGTCGTTTTGTGGCGGGCGAGCGAGTTGCCCGATGTTAGGTTGCAGGAGAGGAGTGCGCTCGGAGCAGGACAAGCTGCCCGAGGTCTGGGGAGCGGCCATCGCGTGGCATTTATTGTGATACCACCCCCGTTACCCCGCCGGTTGGTTGGTTGCAACGGCGTGCCAGTGGTCTGCCCGTCAGATCCTCCCTCGCCCCGGGCCCAGCTATTGGAGCCAGTCGGATTTCCTCGACCGCCACTTGCTACCCGCTTCTATCGTCCGGGGTGTCCAGTTGCGACTATAGCACGCGGTGCGACCCCAGTCAGAGGGCGCCGTGAATGGTTGGAGGGGGTCGGAATGGGCCGATTCAGGCTGTCATCTGGGTGGAGATCCCAGATAGGTGCACCGTCCGGCAGTAGACAATCGGTGCCGCCTGTCGTGCAACTCAAACCACTCCACCTTTCTTCCGACCTTATCTTTCGCACAGAACCCACGTCGTTGAGATGGGAGAGCTGCAGCAGTGGACGGGATTGCTCTGCCTCTAAGGACCAGGACTTCCCTGGCTGTCAGCGCACGTCGTTTCCCCGCGTTTGCCGTCGCAGAGAGGAACAAGCAGCGGGTCGGTTGCTGCGAGACAGGAACGAGCGCATTCCAGTGAGCTGTCGGCCGCAATTCTCACCTCCTCAGTTGCTCTTATGGTCTTGCGTGTCGGTGACGGGAGTTTGAACAACGGCTGTCGTTCCTTTCCCCCAGGGGTCGCCTTCCATGAACGGTGGCGGCCGGTGGCTTCCGGCCCGCCAGCTTTGACCCAATCACCTGGCAGGTGGCTGCGTTAGCGTCCAGCGAAGCTTTTCAGGGTGGTCTGGGCGCCCAACTTGGCAACGTTACACTGCAACTGGCAACGAAGACGAAAACATCGTCAACCCCTCAACTTTGCTTACCATGACCTTGCATTGCTCACAGGCCATGCCACAACAAACAAGAGCTCAAGATCCAACCCATTGTCACAATGGCGCATTCCCCCTTCCCAGACTCCGCGGGCGCGCTTTCTAAGGCGCCCAATGCCACCGCCACCGCGTCAGATCGAACTTCTCCACAGCTTTGCGACAGATCCCGGCAAAGCACCCGTTGAAAGGACAACCAATAGCAGACGGGATGGCCCCGCCCCTTCTGCTGCGCCGCTGGCAACAGGGGTTAATTAAGTGCGATACGAACGCGATAAGGCATGTGGAAATTCGACGATCCTTCTGAGCAGACACGAACAAACGCAATTCGAGATATACGTGTCGCCTGCTCACACTGTCGTCGCTGGCAATTGATCGCTGCCTCAAGACACAAGGAGCACATATCTATCGATGCGCAATCAACGGATCAGGGCCAGCGGAGCATGATGGCGCTTCTCCCCGGGAATTTCCGCGTGGCGCGCAGTGTGCTGCCTATTCTCTTCGCCGTCGTCCTGAGCTTCGTGCTCTTCTACGGCTACACGATACAGTCGGGCGGCGACGCCCTCCACCTACCCTCGATTCCCTTCATCAAACCGAAGCCTACCGACAGAAGACCGCCCACAACGTATGCACCACCAACGTACAAGCCTACGCCGACGTGGACGCCAGCGGCAGTCACCGACCCCTTCCCGCTCCTCGCGACATCGACCGCTACCCCGCCCCCGATTCCCGAATATAACATCCCGCGCCCGAACCTGCACGTCGAGTACGGCCTTGATGGAATACCGCCCCTTTACATTGGGTTCACGCGCCAATGGCCGATGCTGCTGCAAGCGGTGGTCTCCTATATCACAGCTGGATGGCCCGCCGAAAGCATATACATTGTCGAAAATACCGGGGTACACAATAGCAATCGGGATGGGAAACTGTCGTTACAAAATCCATTCTATCTGAACCACACTACATTGAAGCGGTTGGGTGTCAATGTTGTTCAGACGCCCGTCTTGTTGAGCTTCGCCCAACTGCAGAACTTCTTCCTCCATGAGGCGTACCAACACGAACACCCCTACTACTTTTACAGCCACCAGGACGCGGTTGTTTTTTCCTTTGAGGACGGTCCGGACAACACCCATAGACCGGGTGATGGAGAGTGGCAGTTCTACGACGAGGACGACAAGGAGGAAATCATGCTCCCGCCTTCGGCGCGACAGTCAGGGTATCGGACTATCTACGAGAACTGTCTGCGCGAGCTCAACCAAACAGTCGAGAGAGGCGAACGGTGGGGGATTCGATGGTTCCAGTATGACCACCTCGCACTGGTCAACCGTGAGGCTATGGAAGCCGTCGGGGGGTACGATACGATGATCCCATACTACATCTCCGACTGCGACTTTAATGGGAAGCTGTTAATGGACGGCTGGACCACAAAGCACCGTCGCGTCGGCATCATTAACGATATTTCGAGCGTCATGACGGACCTCGGAGCCCTATACCGTCTACCACACATCACACCAAGCTTCTCAGATCCAAACCCTCTTCCCCCAGCGGTGGAAGCGAAGATCAAGAGCGACAAGGAGAAGGCAGCAAAAGAAGCGGAGGAAAAGACGGCAATAGACAAAGCCGCCAAACTGGCCGAAGCTGTCAATCCACCTCCTGTCAAGCGCAATACGACAACGATGCCGGCAGACCCGGTTGAGTACTTCCGCATTCTCAATCAGCTCGGTATCGACATGGGGCAACACAAGTACCGCGACAAGGACAATTTGCGGAACACGTGGCAAACAGCGCAGCGTGGTGGGGTTGGCGAGCCGTTCCATTACGACGCCGTGGGCTTTGGGAAAGCATTCGAGATCCTCACGGAGGCCGGAAAGGGGGTCTATCGAGAAAAATGGGGGCATCGTGACTGCGATTTGGCCTCAGGCACGGCGTTGCGGTTAGAGGACCAATGGCGTGTTGAGAAGGACTGGGAGAAGCCCAAGGAGGAGCCCAAGAAAGAGCCCGAGAAGAAGGAAGGGCGGTGATCACCAAGGGCTGTGTATTTATGTCATGAATAAGATAGACGCATTGTATTGGTAGATACGGCTTGGGTAATCGGCTTCAGTGTATAGAAGGCAGGGGTGGAAGCAATTGTAAAGTTTTTGAGTACCTCGGTATTGGAGGCGATTTTCGAGCTCAGGTCCGCGGATAAGAACAGTGGCAATGGGCCAGAGAAAGGGCTAGGCCTGAGGAGACTGCGGTGATGGCATGAACTTATTATGAGGGAGCACCGTCGAGGGCTGGTGTACGTTGGGACAAAGTTTTGTCAACTTCTAGTCACACATGACCAATGTACAAATAGATCAAACCCATTATACGAATATAGCTTTCTCTCACTCTCCAAGTTCAACGCATATCTCCATCTAAGAGCTGACAGTGAGGCTAGCCCCCTCCTCCAGGTCCTTAGGGTCCGCCAGCTCGATCGTAACATCCGACCCCTGCGAATAGACTCGAAGGCCAATGACACAGACAGCGTTCCAAGCCGATTCGTTGGGCTCGCCGGATTCACCGCTCTCTTCCTGCCCTTCATCTCCGCCTGCATCGAAGATAACAAGGGCATCAGGGGGGCCGTCCTCTTCCTCGCCTTCCTCTTCCCCTTCGTCCTCCTCTCCCTCTTCTTCGTCATCCTCCTCTCCCTCTTCTTTGGCTTCCTCCTTGTTGCTTTTCTTAGCTTTCTTATCCTTCTTCGTCTGTGCCTTCTTCCCCTTCTCTTCGGGTTTATCTTTCTTTCCCTTCTTCCCCGCCTTACTTTTCACTGGCTTAGCCTCCTCCTCCTCTGTCTCCTCTTCGTCTTCATCATCTTCTTCATCCTCTTCTGCGTCCTCCTCATCTCCATCCTCCTCTTCGTCCTCCCACTCATCCTCCTCTTCCTTGACCGCAACCTCCTCAGCCGCCTCTTTCTCCTTCTTCTCGATCTCCCTCGCAAGATCAGACTTCAACGCCTTCGCATGCGCCAAATCAAAGCTCAACCCCACCTGCCTTAGCTTCTGCGGCTTTCGGTCCGCCAACACACGGACGACGTCCTCGATGGCTGGCTTCTCCATTTTCTTGGCTGTGATTTTAGGCAGGACTTCGTACGTGCCTGGCTCAAGCTCGACCTCGCAGCTGACGGAGCGGGCGGCATGGTGGAAGTTTTGTGATCTGGGGCGCACGCGGCAGATGTAGTCGCCGGGCTCGCTGCCTTGCTTTTGGAGGATGAAGTGTAGGATGAAGTTGTATTGGCCCTCGAGACCGCTGAAGTAGCGCGTGTCGAGCTGGGTGTGTTAGCGTGGCTGGATATGGAGGGACAAAGGGATTGTTGCATACCTGCTGCAGAACAAAGATGATGGTGCCTGCTTCTTTGACCTCGACGACGAACTTTCGCTGGAGGTAGCCAGTGAGCCAGGCAACGTTGACGCCTGTCCATTCTTGTGTCACTGTCCAGCTGTCGTCGAAGAGACGCGTGCGGTACAGGTTGGTGAAGGTGCCGAGCATGTCGTTGTATGTCATCCAGAACACGCCGTCGTTTTCAAAGCGGTAGTTGAGCTTGGTGAGCTGAGGGAGGTTGGGTTAGAACCGTGTTATGAGGGAAAAGGAGGCTGACTTACCCAGTACGGAGTCCACTCCTTCGATCCGTCGCTCCAGGGCCCGTTCCATTCTCCCATACCGTCAGCGCCTCGCTCGCCCCAGGGGTTGCTGCAAACCGTCAGAATAGGCGAATCATCGAACGACGGAGAGAAACATACCGGATCTTCACGAGACGGACTCGCTTGCCATCCTCCCCAGCTGCGTCCCTCGCCTCAAGCAGCGAGTAAGCATGCGCGTTCGCCAGCCCATTCTTCGCATTGACACCTGACTGATCCAGAATATCCAGGCCAAACACAAAGTGCTTCTCCTCGTTGAGTAGCTCTTTCCACAGGTTGTCCTTGAACAGCACATCCTCAAGCACCATCTCCGAGTTCACACCACCAGTCATATCCTCCACGCCTTCACCAACCCACCCTCCCCAGATGGCGTTGTAATCTCCATGTACCTTGGCATACGCCTTCTCCAGCAGCGGCAGCCACGTCTCGTTCTTCTCCCGACACGCAGCAAAATACAGCGCATCCGATCCCGTCTGATACGCCTTCCGATACTTCCTCATCTCGCTATTGCTCGGATCATGCAGATCCCCGCCCACCGCAGCGCCGAAATCCGGCCTCGTCAGAAACAAATTATCATCCACAATCGACGTAATCCACCCGCCATCGCGGTAGAACACAAACCCATACACACCACACGCCTCGTTGCGCGCCACGCATATTTTGTCCATCAGCTCCCGTCTGTGACAGATCGTCGCAACAGCCGACAGCCACCAGCAATCCGACGAGTTCGCACCCTGCATGATATCCGAGCTCGAAAACCCATCGACTTCAAATTGCGGGTCCTCATACACCCAGTCCACGCGATGCACCGAGCGCGGGTCGGGATCGAACGACTCCCCGCTATCATCGTCGTCGTCGTCGTCATCAACCGGCTTGCCGGCGAGGACCTTGCGCAGCACCGAGATATCCATCGGCAGCGTGACGTCGCCAAACACCTTGTTGGCCTGCAGCGTCCCAAGCGCACCCTCCACGTCCTGGGGGTTCGCCCTAACGGTCGGCGAGCTCCACGTCAGACCAACCAAGCAATCACCCCCATTGCCGCGCAGGTCGAAGTCCGGGTCGGTGAACTTTGTGTTGGTGCGCATGCAGTCGCGCACGATGCGGGCGACCTTGGTGCGGCATTCGTTGGCGGCGGCTTCGTAGCCCTCGCCGAAGTTCTTCTTGGAGGCGGCGCTGTCTTGGGCTTGGGGCCGGGGGAGCAGGGTGGCGTAGAGGCTGTTGGGGAAGATGGCGGTGACTTTGCCGGGGGTTTTGGTCACGAAGCGATCCCAGAAATCGCCGATGAGATCCTGCGGGGCTTTGAGCTTGTTGTTTGCCATTGTTCCAGGTCGGGGTGGTGTTTCCCTGCTTGTATGTCTTTGTTCTTGGCGTGGAATCGCTGTTCTTGGGAAGGATCAATGGGGAGGAAACGGTTGACGATTTCTTCGATGCGTGGACGTCAGCAGAGGCTGTCTTTTATTCTTGTGGTGTCAATATTGCACTACTTTAGGTGCAGACTGCATTATCAGCTGGTACTCTCCTAGACCTTGCAGTAGCCAACGCCTGTGGGACACCGAGTTGGGGTCGTGCATTGTATTGGGCCGATGAGCCAATAATGCCGACGTCTCGGTCGCCCCCATGTCAGCCCGCCGAGGCCAAGCGATGCGGGCGAGCCCTTGTCAGCACATGAGGAGGTTGACTAAACCGGGGCCATTTGGCTTGGGGGTAATCATTGCGAGTGATTGGTTTGAGAGGCTGATCGATGTCTTGCCAGAGTAGTACGGAACGGATACAGGACGCATAAGCTGCAGCCCTAACGGCCGTCTAAGCATGGGTCGTAGCAGCTGAAGCGGGGCCAGAGGGCGCAGTTGTCAGCGCGCACGCAACGAGTTGAAGAGGGATTCAACACCTACGGGATAAAGGCTCAGCCGAAAAGAGTCTCCAGAGCCGTTGCGGGACACGAGGATGCCTTCTCGCTGTCAAGATAACTGCGAGTTCTTACGCTACAAGCCATATCAGGGTGGTATTGGACTTTCTACAGCCAAGGCCATCCTCTCCACACCGCTCCGCTAGAGTCATCGATGGTTCGCGTTCTGAGAAGTTAAGGTTAGCGTCACGGGTAGATGACGAGCTTGTCCCAGCGGCCTGGCTGGCGCTGCGGGTTGAATCCCCCTTGTTTGTCAAGTCGCATGGGTGCCGTTGTGTGATGCCATCAAATGTTGGCATAGGACTCGTGAACACTCGAAAGGACTTCAAAACTTGGCCAGTACTGCAAGTCTATAAGGCGACTTCGTGGATCATGCCAAAATTGACGCATATACTGGCGTTCTTTTGGTAGTCATCCCCGTGACGCTTTGCTTGGTGAAGGGAGATGTCAGGATGGGAGCCTTTAAAGGTTGTGTTTGATTGAATTCTCTTGAGGTGATTGATGGTTTCTTCCTTTAGAGAGCGGTGCTCTCCCTTCTTTTTATCCTTCTCAGTTGGCTTGTTTCGCCAGCCTGAACCTTCTTTTCACCCGCGTGACGGTATGACTCTGAATGGCGTGTCGGCATGACACGTATGCAAACCCTCAAAGAAAGTTCTCCTAACGTCGGGTGTGACGTTGAAAAACAAAGTTTTTCTTAACCGAATTGTTACAAGATATTCACATCTGCTCTGAAGCCTTCTTCAAATGTGCGAGATTCGGGGTCGCTCCCAGTCCGCTTCCTGGCCAGAGGTTTTGATTCACTGTTTCTTCTTGAATTCACTTCTCATGCCGAGAAATTCTACTAGTACTTATTCGTGAGAGCCGTTTTCCCCAATCCGCCACGTTGAATTCTCCCCATCCTGAAGAAACCTGCAACCTAGCTGGATATTTTTGCAGCTTTGTTTCTAATTTATACCTCTAGGAGCGCGTCGAAACGACCGAGATACTTGACCTCTCGAAATGGCCCCGCTAGACTTCGCCTCTGATGGCATCACAGGCCCATTGCCGCAGCCATATCGCGCAACTGGCTTTGCTAAAATTCCGGCCGCTCTCACTCACCCCGAACCCAATATGAACCAAGGCCGTTCGATGCACAACGATCTAGAGATCAGCCAGTTTGGTCCGCCCGTCCCTAGAGGTTCTCCTGGGAGCTACGCTGGGGTTCTCGAAGGACCTCATCGACGCCACCTCGTGAGTGTGGTCACGGAGGCTCCAAATTCGATGATGATCCATGCCCAGCACAGCGAAGCCGCCCCCTCGCTATCCCCGGCAGCTGCCACAGCTGGAACCAGATCTAGACGTTTTCCAGACGGCGGCACCAACGGTGCTCCGAAATTAGCCCTGCCATTGTGGAATTTCAACAGCGACGCGTTCCAAAAGATGAGCATGGCCATCTGGGATCCAAATACAAAAACCACACTCACGAAGGAGGAGATTTCTCTCCGACAGGAACTGGGCTGCTCCCTCAACTACAATGGAGAGCCCGAAAACCCACGCAATCTGTCGGCCAACATCCCCCACAGCGAGAACTGTTCCCTGTGGCTCACTGGCCTCCCAGCTGGTGTGAGCTATGCCGAGCTTTTCGTTCGGCTCCGGGGAACTGGGAAGATTTTCGCTACATACATAAACCACGCTTCTCCAGAGAATGGACATGTCACCAGTGCCGCAAAGGTGACATTCTTCTCCTCCGCTTCAGCCCAGGCTCTTTTCAACAAGTTTGGAAGACCAGAGTCCACTCGCGTCGCTAGGCTTCGAGGGCGTACGGTGACGGTCCGCATGAACCGCATCAAGGTGTCGGAGTATCAGACTCACGGCTTTGGCTGGGAGGATGAGGCTGGAAACGAGCCATCCAGGGTGCTTATCATTACCGGCCCAAGACTCTTGGTTGATGTAGCATCGCTGATGGCATACTTTTCCCAGCGGTTCTTCTTCGAGTTGGACCAAGTGGTCCCCTTGCAGGAGGGAGACATCCGCTCGTATGAGCTTCGCTTTGCCAGCTTCTACTGCCAAGCGAGATCCGCGTACCTCGCCTTGGTGAAGGAGCCTTTCTTCGCCCAGATGGGCGTCACGGTTCGGTATGGACCTGATCCCTGCGGGGAATAGACAACTGCAGTGTTGGCCTTCTCACGGGAGGGAAGGGGATGAGGAGGATTGGAGCTGAGCACCCAGCACATACCGAGATAGCAGATATGGTTTTATCCGAGGTGGAGCTTGCAAATTGAGGAGATCAGCCGTCATTTCCAACGACTCTTTGTTCATGAACCTTGTGATCCCTATTCTCAATGCTGCCAGGAAGGGTCCCGCTAGCCTTGGATCACAATATGATAGTCATCAAGTAGTGTCCCAAGGCTTGCTTTCTTCGAAAGATACATCAGGCTTTGAGAGAAAATACAAATGCCATACAGCATACATGTAGGTAATTAGTGACACGTGCATGCTATGACGTGAAGTCGAGGGGGCAGTGCGACTCTTATCCACTGGTATTTATATAGCCAGCAACCGAAGACCTGCCTGTCGCTGTCCCCTGGATGTCCATGGTACTGCGAAAGTTGCCGTCGCGGAACCGTTTGACAGTGTTTAACTTGCCGTGAACGGAGGGGCTACGGGGCTGCCATATGAAAATGAGAAGTGAGGCAACAAATACAAGACGAACGCTTTGTACCTTAGGTACCTCTCTAGGTAACCCCCCGGTTCCTTCCTGATGAAAGAACCTGCTTTTAGCGCGCACGTCAAACTGCTAACCCCACTCAAACAACCTCATCGGCTGGCGCACAACGCAAATCGCACGGTTTCTGAGGCGCATATTTTTGTTCCCAGCGAAGAGCGGGGTACATCTTCCTATCTCGCACAACGAAGGCGAGTTGATTGGCTCGTTTTGTTTTCGACACTCGAAGCTGAAGATTTTCTTCTCGACCACTTTGGAGAAACAACCTGCAAACAGAACTTAACGCCTTCTTCCACTCGGCGGGTCAACCCCGAAAAGCGCTCAGGGCACTAGCCACACAATCTGCCGAGCACCAGAACACCAAGTTGCGGCCTTCCCACTTAAAATTGGCGTCGCAGTACGAGTTTGGAAAGACATGCACGATTTACCTGCCGACAAGATGGCGCCTGCCAACGAAATGGAACCTCACGACGAGATGTCGCCTGCGAAGATGGCCAGCGAGGTCAATTCTGCGATCGCGGACGACTCACGAGTATGTTTTATCTATCAAACATTCGAAGCCCCAGCCTACCAAACACTTCCCCGCACCATTTTGGTCCTGCCGGTGCCAATACCTAGGTATGCTAACTCGCTGTCAGCCCCAGAACGCCGCGCAACACACTGGCAGCTCTAGGCTTGAGCGCATGCCAACCGAGCTCGTCTTACATGTCGGTAACTTTCTCCCGGTGGAGTCACGCGTTGCCCTCGCCTTGACAAGCCGCATCATGATGTCCAAGATTGGCGGGATCGGACGTGGCAGCAGAAATATGCTAAACGAGACCTACGACGATGGCTATGGCGTTGGCGATAGGAAGACTACCTACTCTGACGATGAGTCTAGTGATGATTCTAACGATGAGTCTGACGATGAGTCCAGCGATGAGTCTAGCGATGGCCATGACGCAGACATGGACGACATTCCATATGATGAGGAAGATGGCTACAACATCTTCTCGTCACGAAGGGCCTTCCTAACCTTATTGGAGCGCGACAGCCCAGTTCTCATTCGGTGCGACTACTGCGAAAAGCTGCACAGCCCTTTCTGTCCAAACAAGGACCCCGGCCATTGTGGCGCGCCTGATAACTCGATTTTGATATACCTCAGCAAGCGGCGTGAGGTCCGGATCACAGTCTCTCTAGTGCGCGCAGCTTCTTGCTGGCGAGAGCGTGGTTTGAAGAGTTACCGCACCCTTTTGGACTCTCTCGCCTATTCATGCATCACGAAGGTCCCCCGGACGCAGTTTTCATACCAAAAACAGACCAAGGCCAAGGTACGCTCTAGTGGTGATGTCATCCTGAAGCAGGAGTTCGTTATTGTCTCCAGGCGCTTCGGTAATGGGTCAATCCCTACTCCTCATGATCTCGCTGTTCTGAATTGCGTCCTGGGGTGGGCATCTAGGACGGGATGGGATCGGCCAAAGGAACTCAACTTTAACCTTCAGCCATATGGGGACCTCCTCAAAACCACATGCCAGTCGACCGAAGAGGTCAACGGTTGGGGCGACTGCCAGGATCACAGCCACAAATTCAACTACGACTGCTTCCGCGATGATATCGTGGCCCCGCGCAGGATACTCAGTCCCCAGCTGCTTTGCTTGTTGACACACGGATTGCCATGCGAGCAGTGCAACACGAACAGAAATGCCAAGATGCTGCTGGGTCGTGCAGACGGTCGCTGCTGCCGCGCGATAGATTACTCTCTCAACGCACGGGATGTAACGCTGGAGGGCAAGGTCGGACGCGTGTTCATCATTACTGCGTGGAAGAATTTCGGGAATGGCTGCAGGACATCGCATTGCTATTGGGAGTCTCATTTTGAGACCTCCCGGCATTGCGCGAGCAGTTCTTGTGGGACCGGTCGCGGTGGTATCGGGGAGCACTGTGAGGCTTATGAGAAGATCGATGGTGGCGCGCTCTACGTCCCGCGCGTCTCAGAGCGTCTGATTCGAGAGCTTCTGAAAGAGTAGACTTTCCGCTCCGTGGGTTCGTTCCTCTTGCAGGACGTCGGGAACCCAGAGCTTAGGAATTTATTGCACTGGCCTTCAGTCTTGTCAGAAGGGGTTCATGAAGAGGTGCTGGATAATAGATAGCGGGCTTTGCAGATGATGCCGGCTGTGTAAATTCAGAGATACATGTAGATAATGTATCTGTTTTGTGAACCTATGTTGAAAAAACCTTTGTTCACATCATGCAAACCTTCCCAAACCCACCTATAATATTACATCAGGAACCTCATTCGCACCGTGAGGGACTCTGATTGTATGATAACATGCGCTCGGGAGAGATAAAGATTTATCTTGGGGATGAGGTACAGTCTAAAACATCTTGTCGGGTGGCTTGCGTTGGGGTTATATGGTCACTCGCATCCTCAAAGGCTTTGTTGCGCAGACTGGTAGACAAAGATTACATCGGCATTGCCAAACGTCCTTATCTCGTCGCATGAAGTAATCACTTGGTTCCCTGGGAACTGAAGATGGAGGACGAACATCCCGTACACAAGCATCTCAACAACGTCGGAACGCACGCAATTGTCGACAAGTACAACACATCCCTCCGTGCCGAGATCATGAACACCCTTGCCTCGTTCAAAACGATGTTGTCCGCATCGGAGAGTCGGAAACAGACTCCAAGCCCAATCCTGTAATTCTCTGGATCGTAGTGGAACCGGACTCGACTGAGCCACTTACGGGGGGCAATGGGCCGCTCTTCTCTGCCGCGGGAAACTTCAGTAGGCCGGTATCAACGACGTGGAATGTCAGCTTCGGGAGTCCGTCTTCCACCTTCTTGCTGGTCACGGCGAGGCTCTCACGCACGAGACGGGTTTTCCCATATTGAACGGACAGAGCATTGCCAGCGAAGCCACGCCCAGAAAAGAAGTGAAGATATCCCTGTACCTATCGGTAGGCGATGGTAACAAGAAATTCGCCTTGATTTCCGGGCATGTCGCCTTTCACGAGGATCAAGAGAATCCATATCGCTGGGCCGAGGGCGACCCGGCCATCCATGCTATCACCCCTGGTGATGTGACATTGGTACGAGAGAAACGGAGACTAATGAATCGATGGAGAGAGTCAGCCGAAAACGTGGTGTTGGATGGCACGGATATCACCCGCCGTCGTCTGGGCCAGATCATGTTCTCGCCCACGCTGGCCCCTGTAGCCCTGGAAGGTGACCTCAAGGGGGAGTTCTGGCTACCAGACTACGCCCTAATTACCCTCGGACTTGGGGATGGGCCGAGAGGTATGCTTTGCGTTAGGGATTCCGTGGGTAGCGACCTTATAAAGATAAATAGGGGAAAGATCTTTGACTCGGAGATGAGGCCAGCTGTTACGCATTGGCAGAATTTACATCCATATGTCGTGGGTGTAGATCAACCTGTGAGGATGGAGGTCTAACTCCAGGGGATCCTTGAGCCTGGTAGTAGGAACCCGGTGCCCCGCATGGAAGATTCTGCCGTCAGGCGGGGTCATGCACGAAATGGATGGCAGGAAAAATACCAAAACCCGCTGGTTTGGAAAGGGCCGTCCATTTTTTTCTCCGGTCGCTGTCGTTTTGCGAAGAGTCCCTCGCTGTCGTTTAGAGTTAAAGATATCAATTGCTCCAGTCGCTTCGTTTAGCGCCAAAGACGTGGGATAATCCCTCTGATCGCCCCCGTCACTATCTCCATAACTTGACACAGACATCAGTTTCCTCAGATTACTTGACTCCCATAGCTTCCTTTATCACTCATATTAAGAAAATTTCCAGGACGCAGCACAAGTAAGATAGCTGGCTCTGGGGACTAGGGTCTTTTTAAGAAGCTAAAGGGCCTTTATAACTATCTAAATCCTTACCTGTGTAATTAACTAGTAGCATGTTTACGTTACGTCTATAGATAACTTAATTAATATATTTAAATTACATTCCAATCACATTAAGTTTATCTTCCTCCTCTCCTTAGCTATACACCATGCTATCCCTAAAATATCTTCTTCCTCTCCTCGGCTATCTTCTTCATCTCCTTAGCCATCTTCCTCATCTTCTCCTTCTTTTCAGCAATCTTACAGTCCTTTTCAGCCATCTCTTCGAAAAGGGTTTCTTACATAAAATCCTCCAGGTGAGTCTCTCCTCAATATACCGTAAGGGCTTTAAAGAATATATCCTGGATTTAATCGTAGGTGAGAATGCTCTATCTTAACCTGACCGGTCCTTCGGGTTTGTGCCAGGTGCAGGTCGTAACATTAATGCTTAGTGGACCACTAGAATCTTAGGCCGCGATATGGGCACATATGTATTTATTTTCTAGCAGTTCTTAGATGTTTATATGGTTTGTAAAGACGTGCTGTCAACTATCTACAGGTGTGTTGTGATGGTGTTACGGGTAGCATCACCCGCCGCGTGTCCAGCTCTACCTTCGCTGGAGCTAAAACCCCATAGTTTTCTCCTGGCCAGGTTTGACATAACTCCGTGCGGGAAGGGCACTGCGTCGTTGACGCTGCGCTGGCCGCGTAGAGCTATAAGGCGCGGCGCCCCATTCGCTCCACACCGTAACTGAAGCGCAAGCCTCAGCATGCAGGACCAGGGGGCGTTCGTGAACCGGGATATATGGACGCTGAACTCCCAGCGTGACCGTCGGGCAATGGATGACTCTAGCGCTCCGCCTGAATAAGGACGCCGAAGCCGAGTTGATGACCGGTCTCGCTGCCCCGGAGCAAAGCGGAGCCATCTTTCTGGGCTGCCGGCGCTCTCCTCGGAGAATGCTATTAGCCCCGCCCCGCGCGATGACAAGCACAGCCCTCTGGGTATCCCCACGATATGGGTGGCAGGCCGGCTCCGCTGGGCGTTCCACTGGGCGGCGGGTAACACCTAAGGATAGCACTAGATGGTGAAGATAACATATTGCTGTCTAGCTGACGCCAATCGCTTTGCCCACGCTTGCGGAAGTAATTGGATATAAGTGCACCATGATACTGCGGCTGCGCCAACTCAGGCAGCATTACAAGATGAGTTCAGGTTTTGCCGTCGTAAATTCGATTAAACATTGAAGAGTAGAGGATAGGTTAGACTCCAACTGGGAAGCGTCAGGGGGGCCTAGGGAGCTCCGGACACGACTATTTATCCGTCCAAGTCTTCAGATGGCTAGAGTACAAAGATAGTAATAGATTTTAACCAAATCATCTCAAGATCTAGGCACATCCTCCTGGCCTTGGCCCCTTTCTAACAAAAAGACTCAGGGCCGCCTGAGCAACCACGGCTTTTCCGTCACGGTCCACGCGATGCCGAACCACGTAGGAGTCGAGCTCCATCTCGCCCGCACGATGCGGATCGTATATAAAACGCCAGGCTGAGCATAAAACTCGACAACCTCATAGCTGTTGTCGAATGAGCAAGACCAACACACGATGTCTCCGTTGCTATTCATGACGACAATGTTGAGATCCCAGTCGAGCACGGACGCAGTGGGATGGTCGTCGTCAGACTGTATACTGCTATCCCATGCTAGGGCTACCTTCACTACAAAGGCCGTGGTCGACGCCGTTGAGACTTGGGTGGTGGAAGTTGTGGCGACGTTGGCGGCTGGGACACTCACCACGTAGTCTAGATCGGCGACGTTGCTCGTGGTGAAGCACGAATCATCCATCGTGTCGGCGTCCCAGCCCATGGGGGACGGAGGGGGCGCGCTGCCTGACGGTACCGGTGCGACCGCGATGGCGCACGCGGCGCGGGCGTCGAGCGCGCCGGCGCCGGCCTTGCCGTCGATACCCGCAGCGACGTCACCCCACCACGTGCCACCCACTACGTTGCGGTTGGCGCTGGCCATCAGGATGGCCCGACAGGCCTCGGGCCACATCTGGAGGTCGGTGTTGGCGCTTTGCAGGAGAGCGGCCACGCCGGCGACGGCGGGCGCCGCCATGCTGGTTCCCGAGCCGAGCTGTCCGTTGGCAGCTACGGCGGTGCCGTTAGCACAGAGCTCGGGTAACTCGCGGTCGCCATACGGAGTGACAGGGTTGCCCCATGTGGACGAACCCGACATGCCCATAGCGCTGTCGTCATGGTTTCCTACCGTGAGAGTGTTGTAGCCAATGTGGTGGACATACCACGACGGCAGGTTCCCGGCGGCGTGGACAATTGTGGGGAACGGGAGTTGCGTTGTCATGTAGTCCTTGACAATGTCTTCGAGAGACAGCCGTCCCTTGCGACTGTCCTTCTGCTCGCAGCCGCGGGTGAAGCTCTGGCTTACCACGGTGCAAGAATTGTCGCATACCGCCCACACCAGTGCTTGACGCTCGTCCGCATTCGCTGAATATAGACTGCAAGACGGCGCGAACCCTCGAAGATGTCCACCCTCGCAGTTCTTTATGATGGCCGATGTAAGGCGTGCGTGTGAGCTAGGTGCCGGATCCGCAGTATATCGTCCTTCGAAAACGAGGTTCTTTGTGTTTCGGGGGCCTTTCTCGTACACGGCCACGTTTACACCACTGCCGCCGCTCCCTAGGGTGCTTGCGTTACCTTCCTCATCAACAGCAGCACATGCATTGGAAATAGCCATGGAATTGGTGAGATTAAGCACCGCTGTCTTGTCGTCAAAGAACACGCCTCCCACGTCATCCAGCTTCGCAAGTTCCGAGACCTTGGATGCTGGAATCGTTGCCTGGATAAAGGGCAAACCTGGTGGCGACCACGTCACCTGGCCACCAAGGCGCTGAATCTCGTCCTCAATCCCCCCCTTAGAATCGAGCACGCGCTGGCGCGCGTCTCGCACGGCTTGCGGTGTTTCACGTCGCTTGTCATAGCCGATCAGGACTTCCCTCATCTGGGGCCACACGACGATGTCCACCGATCTCTTAGACTCGCCGCTAGGGATGCTCCCGAGGTGGCTCCAGAGATCGCCGTGAATCCGGGCAGACGGCCCAAATCCGGCGGGTCGGCGGGACTTCAAGTCGGAACGAGCCGACTCGAGATCCAGCTCTTTCCCATCTTGGCCAAAAATCATGTCGTGCACCTCGCCTGTCTTTCGATGGATAAGACGAACGGTACGCACAGTGTCGGAGCCCGACGAATCAGACTCGTCCGCAGCCGATTTCACCACGTGCGCGACGCGAAGATCTCTAGAATTTACGGTCGGAAGGTCATCCGGAGGGACGGTGAATGGGATAACGAGGTAATAGTCGTTCAGGCGGTGGATAGTGGTGTCTTCGCTATCGCTGTCCTTGGAGCGGTTGTCGTGGCTGAGCAGTTCGTTGACAACGAGATTGTATGTTCCGGGAGGGAGGGCCTGCGTGGTTACTCGTATGGCATTGTGCCAATGCTCCTCGGTAGGATTGATGTCAAACTCCTTCCCATCCCTGAGAACCGTCACAGCGCCCTGGGAACTCCCGATCTGTTCAGTGCTGTAAATGTAGATGTCCTGCCCGGGGCGAATGATTTCCCCTGGGAGAACAGAAAAACAAAGGGTTTTGCCATCGTAAGCCACCAGGAGTGTCTCTGGATCCTCAATTATTGCCGTGCAGACGGTGCCATCCGAGCATGTCGAGGCGACTGGACGGGCATCCCGGAGATCCACATATTTGTCGCCTACCCTCGCCCAGCACTGTTCAAATTCGACTGACCCAAAGTTTGCCTCGGGAAGCGGGTCCCTTGCGTCCTCCACGATCCATTCGACGGAGTCTCCTCGGAGATAGGTGCCCCGTTCGGCAGCTATGGTGAAAGAGGTGTACGTGTTCTTAGTCTCGTTGTACATAGTAACGTAGCAAGTAGTGATGCTGTTGTCCGCTGTTTCGTGGAACTGGGTCGTGTCGGGTTGGGTCGAGAGTCGACAGGTAACTCTATCTCCAGCGCTGACTTTGAAGTCGATTAGCTGGGCAGACGCTGGATACCATTGGACCCAAGCGTAAATGTCCCGGGAGATATCCCCGTTGTTTTTGAAGACGTCGTGTCCGGTCCCACATGCTACCACATCGAGGTTGGTGTTGTGTGCTTTCGCATCGGGGCCCGTGAAGCCATCGATACCGACCCACGTTGAACTATACCAAGCTTTGCTGGTGCCATCATCTTTGCCTGGGGCAGGGTTCGGGGTGTCCCAAGTGGCTTGAATTGTGACTTCGCGAATTCCTCCCGTGCTCGACTCGGAATTGTGGACAACAGCGCCAGCCCAGTTCTTGCCGGTGTAGGTGCCCGCCTCGACATTGCCAGTCGCCTCATCGGTAACCGTGCCGCTTGGGTGGACCTCCAATCGCGTAGTGACGAGCTCCGCATCCCTGATTTTGGATAGGAGCTCCACCCACGCAGCCTCTTGGCCAGGAGTGTCAGTGGTTCGGTGGGGAAGGCCGTAGGACTGCAATTCTTCGCGTGTGGCTCGGAGCGGATCGAAGCCTGCCGGAAGCGGCTTTGAAAATTGAATACCATCGAGGACGCGTTTAGCATGCCCGAATCCCGGCGCGCTGCGAACTGGGGTCGTGGTTTGAACCGAAGACTCCTGCATGTTAACTGGTAGCTTTGAGGGAGAGATTTTGCGGCTTCCAAGGAAGGACTAGAAGGCAGTCTCAATTACGGATGAAGTGAAGGGCTTGACACTTGAATTTCTGATGTCCAGGTGCTCACACAGGTAAAATACATATGAATACATTGGCACTCTGCCGCTTGAAGAATTTCAGACGGCTAATCTCGGCTGAGCAAGCAGGAAAGCAGTTGAAGCGCTGATTTCGGTAAACAAAACGCAGGGTCACAGTAAAGATCAAAGGTAATTCGACATAACATGCTGTGAACTATCTGCGGGGGGTTGCAGGTCGCCAATGGTTAGCTGCCACTCCAGAACTTCGAAAGCTGCAGCCCACTATTTTCCTCACTCGCTACTGCAAGAACTTTGGTCAATAGGACGATGAGGCTTCCGAGGCTTCCGTTCGGCTTGGTGCCGCCGGCAACTGATGCGAGCAAGGGCGGGGTCTCTGAGAGGTGAGTCAGATCATACTTGTTGTCGTCACACCACCTCCTGGAGCCTCGGCGGACCGACGGCAATGAGTCCAGCCAATGCCACCGCAAATCAAGGATAACGAATAATGATTGCAGTTCTAAAGAGCGTAGGACGAAGAAGCAAGCATGCGGCTGCGACTGCATCGGTTTTACAATTAATTCCTATTCAAGGCGGATGGTAGTACAGGCAGCAATGCATTCAGCCGTGTAACCCTTCGCTTTGAGGGCGACGAACGAACATCACTGCCGCAATCAGTGTGCAGAACGGAAAATTTGACCATTCGAATTGGTGATGGTACCCTAAGATTATCAAGCGAGGAAGGGGCGGAGAGTGATTGGGGTCTTCCAAGTAAGAGTAGCTCTACCATTTGCTTGAGAGTGCCCACCTGAACGCTGTGCAACAATGGCCTAGGCGCGGGAGGACGGAAACCCCTCTTTCCAGGTGCTGTATACCCATTGTGACTGTCTTTAAGCGATACATCAATTTTTTCTCTTACTCCGCTAATCCTTCTAGTGTATTCGATGGAGGACAGCTGACGTTCCGGTGTGGTCGACGAAGTTACGGTGTTAGGCATCCTCTCTATCCTTCGTGCTCGTATTGTTATCGTGAATGGGCCAGCCGGCGCCCGGTGTGGCATACGCCAGACTGGTACCTACTGTGAGCATGCTATAGCGTCTCGTCAGTCCAAATGTAAATATATGCAGGGAGCCTGAGCTCACCGTGCAAGTTTGCTGTGTAACAAAGAGTACTTCAGTCATGCCAGTAGGTTTCGGACATTTCAAATATGACTTAAACTGCCTGCCGTGCAACTTGCAGCTATGTAGGTGGAGTTGGGCTCCTGCCTGGTTTCCGCTTAGGCGCATGCTGACGTAAATACCTGTTTTCGGGTAAAATGTAGCATTCGATTTCGGCCCAACTCAGGCTTCCATCATCCCTCGTGCAGGAGAAGTTTCTCAGAGGTCTGAAAGTGTGAATTCTGACCCTTGAGGAACCGGAGAACAAATAGGAGACGGCGGGAGGAAAGAAATCGGGAGGATGGCAGCCACCCTAAAGCTCCCTGCACATAAAGCTTTTGGTGGGTAACCCTATTCTTCAGCAACCACTAGTTCGCTCCGGGGGTGCTGATATGGCTGTCCTGCAGAAAGTTAGTTGCCTTGCATATATGCCTTGCGGCCAGGGCTTCACAGTATCACTTGTTCAATCCCTATGAGGACGGATAACCCTGCTCCCCGACTCCGGGTAGAGAAGGGTCCCCGTCTAAGGAGGAAGCGAGGAATTGGGGAAAATCAGTCAATGAGAAATGAGGTGGATCTACGTCTAACCAACCAGGTGTGGACCAGAAACCAACCGCTCAAATCAGGGTCTGCGCAGTGTTATCGTATGGTTTAGATCCCAAGCACATGCTGGGGGCTAAGCAGCCTAGATCGCTGCCCAAGAATGCCGCGTAGCGGAACCGCCTCCGCTTTATCTAGGAGTCGGTGCTCGCCTGTGGGGACAATGTTCGATGCAGCTTCACGGTCAATTAGGGGCCAAGAAAAGAAGTCGAAATCATCTTCAAAGCACCAAGCACCAAAACCGTAGGTGAGGAAAGGATGGACGCTTACCTTAGCGTGCCAGAGCAGAATGAGACGATGACGAATTTTATGGATACAGTACTTGCTCAACGCGCCCCCAGCACCAGTTTTGCTGCTGACAAACAGCTCACATACACAATCGCTCTTAACACCATACAAACGCAAACTTGCCAAACTCCGACTATACGGCCGAAGCGTGTGCAGTGTGACAGGTGCTGGGCGTGGCTCGCACGACGTGATCTCCTCTTGCGACATAAGCGTGTCATGCACGGAGGAGATGAACGTCCCAAGTACCCTTGCCCGCAATGCGCAAAGGTCTTTTCCCGCAACGACAACCTCAAGAGACACTTTGGCCTGATCCACGGGACCAAAACCACTCTCGCCGCTGTCGCCGACTCCCGCTCCCTTAGCTTAGGACCAAACGCTCCCTCTCAATGGGCAGCCCCCTTACCAGACGCTGAACCCGACACCGAATTCCGAATGCGTACACAGTGGTCTGACAGCGGCAGCGAAGCATGGCTGGATTACGAAACGATGAGCCAAGCCCAGACTATCCTTCTGGCAGCGCCGTCTTACCCTCCTATATGATAATGTTACCGTTACCGTAAAGAGTGCAGGGTGAGGCGTGAGGAGTGAGGCGTGAGGAGTGAGGAGTGAGGAGTGAGGAGTGAGGCGTGAGGAGTAAGAGTGTTCTTAGGTAGATCTGAACGATATCTTCGTAGCTTGTAGAAGAGCAGGCCTGAATAGTTGGAATTACCTAAATAAGCACGGCTAAAAGCAAAGTTATAAAAAGAGAATGTCTATTTGCACAGTAGTCTCGGTCTATTTGTACAGTAATCCAAATTTTCCTCCCATACATAACCCTAACCCCGCGCAAAATGGTCCGTGCCCACACACGTCCATTTCAATTGATTCTGCTAACAGGAGAGACCGTGCCGACGAGCGGCCCGCCAAAGGAAGCCTGGAGGAACTCTCTTGGTGTTGTTTTGTAAGGAGCCAGCCGATATTTTGCAGTTCTGGGGGGTCGTGTAGAGCCGCCTCAATCTGCTATGCCGTTTCCGGTCCGCCAAGCCTCATGGCGAAACCATCAGCGGACTGCGCGCGCCGATAAGTCTATCTTATCGAAATGGTAATGGAGCAGCCACGCAACCAGACACAGCTCCGATGTGGGTGAGCGTCCGGCGCCAGACGTCTGGCACTGACCTGCCTCTCCAAACTCCAAGGAACGGCGATTCGAATGCATACAGAATTCCTTTTGTATATTTTCCTCCACAATACACTTCGAATCACTTGGTCATTCCGAGTGGGCCACAGTCTGTGTATGAGGTCGCCACGCTTTGCTCCATCTTCAGGGCGGAAGGGAGCGCTTAAAAACCGAGGACTGGAAGTTTCTAGAATGCTATGACGACTATAAATTAAAGAAGCCCTCCAGACCCTTTTGTGGCACGCTATGATTGAAGGAAAAGTTAAAAGAGTAATCAACATTAGCTGTCTGCTGAGAACGTCATGATTAGGACACGTCCTGACGAACAGCCAATGGCAACGGTTGATGCAGCTGTGGCCAAACATAGCGACTGGCATCCCGGAGGCAGCCACAGCCAGTTTTCCAAGCCTCTTGTAATCAATTTGCCACTTGACCCTATACCATAAGTTTGTTGAAAGGGGTTTTTCGCATCGCCTAACCAGGAAGCACTAAAAGTCGAGAAAGCTAGGTTCTCTAGCGTCTGTGTGCATATGCCCGTCGCCGCATCCCAGATCTTTACGGTCTGATCGTTTGACATGGATGCTACGAGCTTCGAGTCGGCCGAGAACGCAACGGACCAGACCCAACTGCTATGCCCCTTGAGCGTCTGCGTACATGCCCCGGTCGCCGCATCCCAGATCTTTACGGTCCTGTCGTGTGACCCGGACGTAACGAGCTTCGAGTCGCGCGAGAACGCGATAGAGCTGACGGGACCGCTATGCCCCTCGAGCTTCTGCGTATATGTGCTCGTCGTCGTATCCCAGATCTTTACGGTCTTATCGTGTGACCCGGACGTAACGAGCTTTAAGTCGGGCGAGAACGCGACGGAGTAGACGGGACCGCTATGCCCCTTAAGCGTCTGCGTACATATACCCGTCGCCGCATTCCAGATCTTGACGGCTTTGTCGAGGGACCCGGAAGCAACGAGCTTCGAGTCGGGCGAGAACGCGACGGAGTTGACGGGACGGCTATGCCCCTCGAGCGTCTGCATACATAAGCCCGTCGTCGCATCCCAGATCTTAACGGTCTCGTCGTATGACCCGGACGCCACAAGCTTCGAGTCGGGCGAGAATACGACGGATAAAACGGCATTGCTATGCCCCTCAAGCGTCTGCTTACACGTGCCTGTCGCCGTATCCCAGACCTTAACGGTCTCGTCGTATGACCCAGACGCCACAAGCTTCGAGTCGTGCGAGAACGCGACGGAGTAGACGTTATTACTATGCCCCTCGAGCGTCTGTGTACAGGTACCCGTTGCCGTATCCCAGATCTTAACGGCCACGTCGTATGACCCGGACGCCACGAGCTTCGAGTCGCGCGAGAACGCGACGGAGTAGACGTCATTGCTATGCCCCTCGAGCGTCTGCATACAGGTACCCGTCACCGTATCCCAGATCTTGACGGTCTTGTCGTCGGACCCGGACGCCACGAGCTTCGAGTCGGGCGAGAACGCGACGGACCTAACCTCACTGCTATGCCCCTCGAGCGTCTGCGTACATATGCCCGTCGCCGCATTCCAGATCTTCACGGTCTTGTCGTAGGACCCCGACGCCACGAGCTTCGAGTCGGGCGAGAACGCGACGGACCTAACCTCACTGCTATGCCCCTCGAGCGTCTGCGTGCATGCATTCCAATCATCTTCTACAACCGGCCCGGTAGTAATCCACCTAGACTCTTCATGCTTGAATAGGCCTCTTGTTATACTGCGGGCCGGGCTGAACACAAGTGCTGAAGCGTATAATTGAAGAGGTGCTGTATCGATGATTGACCGACTGTTCAGAACGACCCGTCTTATATCGCGGAGAAATCTGGACAACTTAATGGCATCTGCAGGCTAAAAGGCGATGTTAATATATTTCGGGAATAGTGGGCAACGGCGAAACATACACTCAGAGCTAGCAAATCATCTACCATGCCGACACACTCCGAGACACGACCTAAAAGGCTGAGCGCTTCAAGCCAGTGAAGGAGATGTTTCGTCAGGAAGCTGTGGACTGGGCCGCCATCCCGTACGCTGTGTTTGCTCTCCTTCCAGTGGTGCACCCAGTACTGGCAGGCGTACTGGACCTCAGGCGGCAGAGCGGTGTCGATAGTTCGCTGATAGACTTCTGACCGCACCTTTCCTGGCACTTGTAGACCGCAGATATCTCTCCTGAGGTGTTGGTTCAACAGTTGAATACATCTGTCCGCAATCGTTTTGTGATATTGAGTCTGGTCGATCCAAAACTCCTCGGCGCGTTTGGTCGAATCGACGAGGAAGTCGCGGAATGACAGATGAAAGAGTCTGACTGGGTCATCGATTTGAGATGGGACATCAAGGACGGAGTGGAGAGAGTTGAGCAGGTCATGTACGTCTGTGGCTTCAACATTGAGAAGCCTTGCGAGTGATCGTACCGAGAGTGGTTGAGCAAGGAGTACGATAGGGCCAACAATGTCCCGGAATACGGCTAGCAAGTCGGTCGTATCCTGCTCGGTACGTCCAGACGTGATCTGATTGAGAACGGGGAGATAAGAGGCGTTGAGTTTGTCGAGCCCGGAATTGTGGGTCTCCGTCCGGTACTGTAAGACTTTCTTCAGTCTTTTGGTAGGGTTCGACCGTCCCTTGTCTTCCACGAAGCGACAGACGGTTGCGGCAAAAATGAACAGTGGGATAGCCATCCGAGCGAGGATTTGAATGACAACTTCGCTGGGCCAATCTGGTGGCAGTCCTAAGCCTTCGACAGCATGTCTGTTATATGTATTCCTGATTCTCGCAAGTTCATGTCGCAGGAACGCGGATATATCGTGTTCCACAATTGATTCATGTATGCGGTGCAGAGCCACGTCCTGATAGTCGCCCTGGATATCGCCGAAACCGTTGCGAATGGGCAGCTCGGGTCTGCTGGTGACAAAAAATCTCAGGGAAACGGAAGTTACCTCTTTAGCTTTCGACAGGATACGGATAATTGCTACAGCATCCTTCTCCTGGTCGCACTCGTCAAGAGCATCAATCACTACTGAAACCAGTGCAGGCATGTGAGGGTTGTCTTTGCACTTGTTGAGCGGCTCCAAGATGAGCTTCTGGAACTGTTCTCCCTTGGTCTTGTCGGCAATTGCTGGGTCGTTTTCGATCGCACCCCTGACGTGCGGGGCTAAGAAAGGCAGTTGGTGGACGAGCTGGGAGACGATTGTCGTAAAGAACATGGCCGCTTTGCCACGGTCGCCGTCGCCCTTCTTGAACAGGAAGCTGGCAACGGGGACTCCTTTCGCGGTGAGGTTGCCAGCCACGGTGCGGGATATCGTAGATTTGCCGGTGCCAGCCATGCCGCGCAGCCAGAAGATACATTTCCCACCGGGGTCCTCAATCCATCTGTATATCTCGGCGAGAAGGTCAACGCGGGTGTCAGGATGGCATTTGGGGTCGTGCTCGTTGGTTTGAGAGTTGAACGCCGCGCCTGTTACGACTGGGAGCTTCGGCAAATCGATCTTGCGACTGATATCGAGAATCTCGACGCTAGACGGTAAGGTTAGCTAGAGATCGAAGGCGGGTATTATAACTCTGAGAAAGACATACGTTTGATCGATCTGAAGGGCAGCGGAAAAGGATGCCTGGTCTCGCTGAAGATTCGCAATGATCTTGTCCACGTCCTTGCTCTCAAACGGCCACTTCAATGCTCGCAGCCCCAGGGTTCTCATCACCTTCGTCTTGCGACCCGGAGACAGCTTTGCTTCCAGCTTCGCAGCGACATCATCAAGCTGCGAATGTGTTTCGTTGAGGGCTGCCTGCAGCGTGTGTGACGTTTCGAGCCGAGTCCTATGAGGGCCCTGGAGAAGTCTCTGCGCACCTTCAACAGTTGCCTTCAAGGTATCGGTATGTTGTCGCAGGCGCTCAATGTCGGACTTGGCGTTCTTGACGGCGAAGGAGTATTCGAGACAGAGCGAGGCGACCTTGGCCGCCAGCTCGACTACCGCGATGGTGCTTGCGGCTGCCCCGAGCCCCTCCATCGTGCTGGAAAGCGACGAGACGACGAGTCCGGAAAATCGGCAGCCTATAAGCGATAAATGTATACGATGGTTCAGGAATCGGCTCGAGCGAGCGGTGAAGAATCGTGGTTGTGGCAGTCTGTCAAAGACCGTAAGGCTCGGAGGGGATAGACATTGAGCTGCCCAACTGCTGCCTGAGGCAAAGAGCTGAGGCGCCAATCAGCTGACGCTTCATCCTCATCGGCCCAATTTTAATGGGGCTTGCTAGTGCGGGGTCGTCGACGTCGCTTTGTCGACCAAGCGCGGACACCCTGCGCGTGCGTCCACTGCTCCGTGAATAAAGTTAACAATCAGTAGTGAATCAGTGAGCTTGTACGTGCAGCTATTTAGAGCAGAGAGGTGGAAATAGGGCTTTATCTTTCTCGAACACCAATACGACGATTTTTATCGAGCCGAAATAGCGTGCTAGATAGGGACATAAGGCCTCATGAAGTGAGACTTGTGCAAGACCGCTGTTGGATGTGCAAAAACACGGTCGGACGAGCGCTCGCCGCGAAATCGTGCGAGAGTAACGCGAGACCACGTGTTGGGTCACGTGCAAGTTACAGGGGTGGACGAGAATCGGCCGAATGCGGTAGTGCAAGTTGGCCCGTGCGTTTCGCATGAGCATGTTTTTTCCGGCCTAAGGATCCTTTCGGACCTGACCTCTGGTAGTTCCTCCAGGCACCTTTCACCCCTCCACACCACAAACATCACCATCTCGCGGTCGCGCGCATTCGCGATTCTTGTTCGCAAAGGTAAGGAACCAATTTTCGCACGGTTTTCCGGGCTAATTTCGTGTTCAGATGGCCGAAAATGACCCTCCGCGCGATGCTGCGATTGATTACGACCCTGAGGTCGATGCCGACGGCGATGACGCCAATGTCTTCCTCAATGACAGCCCCCCCGAGCCTCTTTCGAACCCCCACGAAGGCTATAAGCTCGTTACGCACCACTACAATTCGCTAGCAGAGCTAAAACACGATTTACAGGAGTATGCCACCTCTGTTGGCTTCTGCGTTAAGGGGGCGGCTAAGCCGTTCCTACGCCTACAAACGGCGTCAGCGACCGTAGGAATAGTAGCAAGAAGAGAGGAGGCTCAAGAACGGCCTCTGGTTCGAAGAAGGCCTCAGAGACTGCAGGCGTTACAAAGACTACGCAAATGGGCGGCAAATCCAAGCGTTCAGGGGCGTCAGGTGACGTGGAAGCGGCTCAGCAAGCGATTAGTAATAGTAATCAATTGTTATTTAATTGCAGAATCGGTCGATTTGGGCCCTGTTCGATCGATTAATTACGAGTGTTTAATTGAAAGGCGGTTGCCTTGCGACCGCGGATGCGACCGTGGATGCGACCGAGCATTCTGGCACGAGACGGGGTTAGGGTTATGTATGGGGAAAATTAAGATTACTGTACAAATAGACCGGGACTACTGTGCAAATAGACATTCTCTATAAAAATCCAAGTCCGCTCTCTTGGTCGTTATATCTTAGCTGTCTGTCTTCATACTTGAACCATTCTTGACTCAGCGTATATACCCCAGGAAGTACACTCTCGACCTCCGAGATCAAGGTCAAAACGACACAATGACGAAGTACACGCTCAATGTCAACATCGATCAGTATATGGTCAGGACTCTCACTAAAGCCAGTTACAAGTTGTGCGTGGGTGTTGAGACAGAGGGCGCTTGCCCAGTTGATTCATCTGCCACAGGTAGTATTGCTACACATGCTGAGTGAGGAAGGCAGGCTACAAAAAGGAAGATTTGTCAAGTATAAGCATCACAGTCGTTCCCACGTAGCTTTCACACTTTACTCGTCAATAAGCATGGTAATTGTTGACACAGAGATCTCTAATTTCCAGGTGACAGGCAGGCGGCTTGCGCCTGTCTGAAAACTACCGTTCATGTCCTCCCGATGCTTGAAGGTGCCGAAAAGAGCGGGTCGGGGCTAGCTAGAATTGGCACCTAGGACGGTAAAACATGACTTTGAACTGTAATCCATGTGTTGCCGTCGAGGCTTCCGTTTTCTAAGTGAGCAAACCGCCAGGCTGACCGAAACCAAAGTGCGAAGCAGAGCAGTACAGTGATGAGAATGGAGTGGGAAAAGGCCGTCAAGGCTTGTGGGGATGTAGTCCTTGAACGCGAGAAAAACTCCAGACAAATAGGAAAGTTTTAGGGATGTAGAGTGAAAGCTAACAGCACAGATCGACGGCAGATTTAACTGCAAGACGGGAAAATCTCAACAACGAGGTCAAAGAACACGATGAGAACGTCCTCGCCCAGAGAACCACTTAGCGGCGACTCTAAACAAGGTGTACTCCGAATGGCCATCGACGGCTCAGAAGATCAAAGAGACAAATAAGGCACAATAGCAACGAAAATTGGATCAATTATGGATACACTTGGTACCGTCGCAAGTCTCCGTGGCAAGCTTGAGGAAGCTCACAGGTTACAAACTGCTCTTCAAGCACATTCAGACCGAGCCGAGGCAGAGAGTTCTCTGCTCTTCAAACGCAGACGCGGTTTGGAGTCTAATCTTACAAATCCTGAGGACATGCGAGATTCGATTGAGGGAGAGAAAGCCCAGCAACGAGGAATCTGCTCCACCATACGCTTGGACCGGGAACCAAACTTCAACGCTCAGAACCTTGACCTTCTCACAAGACTGCTACAAGATGCACGAGGGGGTGGATGAACCAAGGTTCGACTGTGCTGAACGCCGCACTAATCGTATCCGAAAAGGATTATTCGGAACAAATCGTTTAAATCGACATCGTCAAGCTTGTCGGCTTCGAGTCTGTTGATTGACGTCGCAATGCCAATCAAAGCGTTGAAGGGTTTGGAGTCCTTCTTAACGAAGTTGGCCGGAGCTAGGATGACTTGGCGGTGTTGAAGGATGCGTTATGTGTGTTTGATTGAATTGTTTTGAGTTGATGGTTTCTTCCTTCATAGAGCGGTGCTCTCCCTTCTTTTTATCCTTCTTAGTCGGCTTGTTTCGCCAGCCTGCACCTTCTTTTCACCGGCGTGTCGACATGACACGTATGCAAACCCTTTGACCGAATTGTTACACACGAACCAAGGTTCGAGCGAGCGAGCTAAGTCGAGTCAGTCAAAGTTGTACAATATCCGCAAAAGCGGCAAAGCTGACTTCCGAGCGTGAGTGAATGCTGAAGCGGACATCGAGTTGTTTCGTGTGAAGGTTACGGACGCGCAGGAAAAAGTAGCTTTGCCCAACCATGAAGCAGAACAGTCCAAAGCAGCTACTAAGGAGGTTCGAAAGCAGGCTCTGGAGGCTCAGAAGAATGCAATTGGTCCTGGAAGACCGATGTCGAGCTGATGAAAAAAGTACCGAGCTGAAACGAGGAGACTTGAGATGCTGTGATAGGATCACCGTTAACATTCTCTTTGTGTATTCAGCGGTAGCGACAGCTGCAACGCCATGGCCACTTTCGATAATGACTTGCCTGGGTGTCAAGAGCGCGGGGCCGTTGGAGAAATAAGACGGCTAATCAATTCCCCGGAATGTGAGCGGCCACGACACCTCTGCTCCCCCGCATATGACTTGGTTGTTGAACCGCTCGATTGAACCAGAGCACATCTCGTCGCGCCTGCTCACTGATACCCGTTCCATGGCTCCAATTGCAGCTCTCTTCTTCATAGACATCCAAAAAGGCATCGCCGATGACCCCGAGCACGAGATACCAGCCGCAGCGCGAATTCGCACTGCCGGCGCCAAGATTCTTGAGACAGCGCGTCGCATACTCGATACAAGTCGTGCTGAGGGGCCCTCCGAGGGGCCGGGTGCTTTGATCGTCTTCATTCAACACGAAGAGCCACCGGAAGATGGACCTCTGAACAGAGGATCGGAACTGTGGAAGCTGGTGTTTGAGCCTAGAGACGATGTTAGCGAGGAGTGGCTGGTGCAGAAAAAGGACGGTAGGACAAACACCTCCTCTGATTCGGACACGAGGCCGCGGAACTGGTAGCATCAGTCTAACCGCGGAGACAGACGACGTGTTCACATCAAATCCAGACCTCGCTGAGAAGCTCAGAGCGTTGGGGGTCGAGGACATCATCTCAATTGGCATCATGAGCGAGTATTGCGTCGAGGAAACTTGCAAGGGTGCACTCGATGCCGGATTCAACGTGACCCTTCTCAGCGGGGCGCACTCGACTTACAATAGACAGACGCAATCGGCGGCTGAGATTGAGTGCGAGGTAGAGGCGCGACTGAGGGAGAGGAGGGTTGTAGTGAGAAGCTGGGAGGAGCTTGTTGCAGCGTGGGCGGATAAAGAGCGGATCTCGCCATTTTCTTTGTGAGATGGAAGTAAGGGTGATTCATAGGTGGTCGCAGCCCACGAGCGGCAGGATGGGCGGACAAAGCCGCAGTGCCTAACCTACTAAATGGGAATGGCCCACATTCGTAATGGGCACGGAGGGGGAATTGGAAGGACGAGAGTTAAGAGGATGAAGAAATGGAGAGTGATTGCGGGACTAAACTAGGTTTATCTGGGAGGACTCTCAGATTGGGTGGATGGGTGCCCATTGAGTCCTCGGGGGGAAGAGGGCCCATTTCTGGGGCCAGGTGGCCCAATTTTGGACCTCGACTAAAGTTACCGTTCCGAGATGCCGCTTCTGACAGTTGTTTCATTTGTTTGTGGAGATGGGTAACGAGGAAATCGGTAGAGGAAGAGCAACCGGAGCTAGAGCCTTTGGGATACGGCTGCTCTATCTTACCACCCTATTACCATTCAATCCTTCATACGAGGGTGCCGCGTATAATGCTTCCTCATCACCTGCAAGTTTGGGTTTCTGGGATGATGAGCGCCGTTTCGATGCTAATGCTTTGGTTGTGTTTGACTGCCATCTCGGTGAAACTGCGATAGCTGGTTTGGTTCTGGCGGGGGTTTGCGAGGACGGCGTTTTGCATTGGGAAGAAGCGAAGCTGCAACTCAGGCAGCAGCTCTGCCTGCAGGTGGCCCAATATTCACCAATCGAGCGCAGCGGGGAAAAGGACCCAACGCACAGCACTGGCATGTTGCTCCGGTTACTGTCTACCCTCAGCAGAGATGACGCGTTTGTGTCCGACCGGCTCAATTGTCGAACCGTCTTATTGCTCTTTATGTAGGAACCCGCGTTTGCTACCTTGCAGTGATGGCCGGCCATCCGAGTGTTCGAACAATCAACCTGTGAGAAGAAGCATAAAGACCTGCGCCAAGAACCCAGCGTCGCTATTTCTTTCTCACCCGCACCACCACCCTTTAAAACAAATCCTCCACCAAGGCCAAAACCACACGTTCTACCTCCAAAAATGGCCCCCGTCGGCACGCTCTACACCCTCACCAAACCTATCATCCACCCGCGCTCCCGCATGGTATTTTTCCCCTCCCCCTTACCCCTCCTTACCCCTCCAACCCACTCCCGTGGACCAACCTGCTCCCTACTAACAACCCCCGCCCCCCAGACCCTAGCCATAGCCTCCCTAACCTCCCAACCTCTCCACCTCCCTCCCGAATTCACCTTCTCCACTTCTAATCGCACCCCCGACTACCTCTCCAAGTTCCCGCTTGGCAAGATCCCCGCCTTTGAAGGCGCCGACGGCTTTCTCCTAACCGAAAGCAACGCCATCGCTCAATACCTCGCTGATACCTCGCCGGACCCTTCTCTGCGCGCCCAGCTCCTCGGGCGCACGCCGCACGAGCGCGCGCGCATCCAACAATGGCTGTGGTTCTCATCTCAGCACTTGGAACCTGCGTTCTCGACGGTGTGTGTTTGGCGGTGGGGGGATGGGAAATTCGCGGCATATGACGAGGAGAAGGAGAAAAAGGCCGAGGGGGAGTTGAGGCGGTGGCTTGGGTATTTGGAAGGGGAGATTAAAAAGCTGGAGGTGGAGGGGATGAACAGCTGGTTGGCGGGGACGGAGGGGGTGAGTTTGGCAGATTTGGCGGTTTGTGGGTGTTTGTATAGTGCCTTTTTGTTGTATGTGGATGAGGAGATGAGAGGGGAGTACCCTGGGGTGGTGGGGCTTTATAAGAGGTTGTTAAGGGACGTGGAGGAGGCGAGGGAATTCTATGACTTGGAGTGGGTTAAGGTTAGGAAGCAGCCGCCCGGAGAGGGGGAGGGGGAGGGGTTGTAATGGAAAAGTATTGGGGAGGGGGCGGTTCTGGATATCTACGTAGGTTTAGGAATCAATTCACGGGTAAGCAGTCAAAAGCAATTAGAACAAAGGACTACATCCCAATGACGAGTGAAACATCCTCCTCAATCATGCCACCCCCGACCGGAGCAACAGTTCCAACCGTCCTCGGAACCCCCAGCCCCTCTCTCTCCATCAGCCTCTCGACCTTGACGGGGTCAACATCGTCACCCCCAGTAACCTCACAAACCTCATCCAACAAGGCCTCAAACTTGTCCCGCACCTCCTCACCCGTCAATCCCGTCATCCCACCCTGCACCCCCCAATGATCCCAGAGCAACATCTCCCTCTTGGCCAACCAAGCCAAATCATGCAGCACATTATGCGCAAGATAATGCCACCCCTTCAAAAACGGAGGCATCTCATCACCCGGCGCAACCCCAAACCTGCTCGCATCAACCCTTCCCTCCCTCACAGCCTCCCACGCCACCGGCCCACTCATGAAATCCACGCCGGCTCGCAAATCCAAGAAATCAACTCCCTCATCCTCAGACCCGTCTTTAGCCATCGTCTCCACCATCCTCCATCGTTTCTGATCAGAATCATAGGTTTCAACAATGACGTGATCGAGCCAAAACGGCTTGATGGGGTCCTTATCTGAGACGAAACCTACCCGGCCGCGGGCTGGGATGCCCTTTGCGCGTGCGAGGGTCAGGAAGAGCAGAGCTGTGTCCCGGGAGCAGCCTATAACTCTGTCGATGGGGGCGCGGGGGATGGAGAGGGAGGGGGCGGGACCGCGGGCTAGCAGGGTGGTGAGGATGGCCGAGGCGTAGCGGAGGGACTTTTCGGCTGTGCGGGATGGAGGGATGTCGGCGTTTGGGGAATGGGAGTCGAGGTTTGTAAAGTGGTAGACTGCGTTTGTTGTTGCGGTGCGGAGGGAGGGGAGGTCTGGGGATAGAGTGGCTATGGCGGTCGTGGTGAGGGGTTCGGTGCCTGGGGAGGAGACGGGGCTTTGGGTAGTCCAGTATGAGGCCATCGTGGTAATGATTTGACTTGTTTGCTGGTTTGGTTGTTTGAATTGGACTGGGCTTGGTTGGTGGATGAAGAGTTTAGGAGTACTGGTAAAAAGAACAGGAATGTCCTAGGAACATATGGATAGATTATAGGTGCTTTTGAGGGTTTTAGTGAGTGGCTGTTTGATCGGCGACGGTGTGCATGTCTTGTTGCTGATGTTCTCAGCCGTCGGGGTACATGTTTTCGATTTAGGGCTATCAATCAATCACCGTCGTCAGGTAGGCTGCCAGTTAATCTCGCGACGGTCGGGTAAAGACACAGCTTTTGAGCCGACTGATGGTTCGGCAATACGACGGATCGCCGGAAACCCGAAGAACACGATCCGATGATTTGATTCAGTTCAAGTACCTAATTGATGTGCCAAAAAGGATTACAGCTGGCTGAGAAAATCCAGTTTGTCAGGCTTGGTTACATACTAAAATGTAGAGGTACCTGAGGAAATACCTACTGTAACAAGCAAAGAAATTCCAGGTCAAAAACAACCTAGATTCATCTAAAACCAAATTATTATTATTTTTTTAACATTGAGATTAGCAGGCATTTCTTCACATTGGACCCTGTACTTCCTGGCAGCCCGCCGCAATGCCATCCCACAACCGTCTCACTGCGAACGTTCTACCCCAAATAACGGATGCTATGTCAGACTGAAAAAGTCAAGACGGAGCACAGCAGCACACTGCACGTCTGTTGGGGACGCGACAGGGTTGTCGGATTCAGCGGCTGGTACGACGCAGGGGCGCCAAGATAGTGTAGCACTGGGAAGGCACCTGTTGTGTGCATTTAGTTATTCGTACTAGGTAGATTAGTGGGGCTCCTGGGATATCTGGGGCCCTGAAGCAGCCGCGGGCATAAAAATCGCCCTGGTGTAAAGCTGGGCTTGTGTCCACGCGCGCATCTGCAGGTCGGCGGTCCAATTGCGTCCTGGTATATTTAGAATAAAAAGACGGAATGATGTCTGGGCCGCACAACCGAGGAGGGCGGCACGGACTGGTCACTCGCAGAGATGTGGAAGCTTGGGTCGCCGGACGCAAAGTTGCATCGCACCCAGGCTGTTTTTTTTGGACGGGGACTGAGAGAATGGCGTTGGAGAAGCTTGAAAGATTTGTGGTCTGCGGCTATCCCGACACAGCAAGTCCTGTCGCTCTGTGTTGCTACAGTCAAGTCACAGTCCTAATCGGTTACGGACCTTGCACGTAGCTCAGACTGATACCAGAATAGTAGTAACATGAAGACTGAGGCAGTTGCAAAGTCTCAGGTTTGGCTTCCGAACCGGCAATCATGATTAACTCGGCGAGTGACGTCCCGGTGTGGGAGGCATTGGAATCTCTACTGGTAGGGCAGAAACTAATTTACTGTGCAGCTTCCTGTCCCGCATGCATGTTGAAATCAGATGAACCGCGCCCCCTGTTCGCTCGATATTCTCCAACTCGGCAGTTCGAAAACAAAAAACAAAAGTCTTTTAGTTTACACAAGCACCCCGTGTTTGCTCGCTGCAATGCCACATCAGAGGGACCAAATTTCCAGCTGTCAAGCCAGCTGAGACAGCCAGGCAGAAGACAGAAAAATAAACACCAAGACACGTCTAAGCTAAAAATAAGAGAACGCATCCCCGTATTATGGCATCAGTCTCACTCGTAGTATGTCCCCCACCAAACTGCCACATTTGGCCCCAACCCTGTGATATTCGTCATCTTACTCTTTGAGCCAGCGAGCTTGTGGAGGCTTCCGAACTGTGCATTCCCCTGCCAAGAAAACGTGGCCGTACCGATGGAAAGCTTCAGCCGCAAGCACAGCCCACAACCCAGATCTAGGTCTGGATATGCAGAGAGACGAATTGATGCACAACATTTCTCGAACTCACGTCTTTGTACCGCCCGCCACCCCCTTGCTATCTCCACATTTTCGTCTCCCTCGCTTATAAGAAATCCCGGAGGCGAGGTATGCCGCGGTTATCGACGCCTCCCCATAACCAAGTTGACGAACATCAGCCAAGCCAAGCCAATACTTCCTGTAGTAGGCACGGCTCGTCTTCTGGGCCACGACTCTGGCATGATATCTATCTATGGCCCACGTATCTCGCCGTCACAGCACACTTGTTCTGTTGTTGCGACCCTCATACCGCCCATTGTTTTCTCTAGGTCTTTTGCACTGACCGACTCACTTACATCCCCCACTTATGCGGCCGATATTTTCAGAAGACGGCCTCAAACATAATTGATGTGCACCTCGACACCTCGGTGCTGCCCCTCCTTGTGTGGAAGGTCAACGGCTCGGCCGTCGGCGTGAACTGGAAGCCCGTGGCCCAGTACGTCATGGAGGCCAAGACGTCCTACCCCGCTTCGGACAACCTCATTCACATCAACGCCGTGAGCCAGTGGACCTACTGGCTCGTCGAAAACGACCCCGACGGCGGCTTCCCCCTCCCCCACCCCTTCCACCTGCACGGCCACGACTTTGTCGTCCTCGCCCGCTCCCCCAACGCCACCCCGCTGTCACAGACGCGTTACGTGTTTAACCAAGCCCAGGATATCCACCATCTCAGCGGCCAGAATCCCGCGCGCCGCGACCCCACCATGCTCCCGGCCCGCAGGTAGATCGGAACGTCTTCAACCAGAATTGCGATGCCTGGAGGGCATATACGCCGAGGAGCCCGTTCCAG